>Ga0247608_10000038_pt1 | contig 262357 bp, 218 predicted proteins | sample 176DNAGHGlowgp2_FD_193490 | JGI IMG/M metagenome (GOLD analysis project Ga0247608, IMG submission 193490) | Sheep rumen microbial communities from Palmerston North, Manawatu-Wanganui, New Zealand - 1766 DNA GHGlow gp2 | ecosystem: Host-associated > Mammals > Digestive system > Stomach > Rumen... | reverse complement strand
TGACTTATTATTAAGCCTTTGTTTCCTGAAATTTACATTTGTTAAAGTTCGCTTCTTTTCATCGAAATGAAAGAAACATTTCAAACGAATCTTCAAGGTTGTTTCACTATTCAGTTTTCAAGGTTCAGTGCGCTGAAACGCATGTGCATCTCAGCGACAGCTTTTACATATTAACGCAGAAGGTGGTATTTGTCAACAGCTTTTTGCAAAAAATCCGAAGAAAAAAATCACCATTTTTCAGAGCCGTTCGAATGCTTTATTTGTGTAAATGCACAAAGAAAAACCGGGTATCCAAAGTTTCTTGGGGTCTACCTTTTTTGGGGTCTTTCCGTGGGGTCTGTTAGTGGGGTCTCTCTGTGGGGTCTGTAAAATTGAGAAAAATATTAAAGGGAAGGGCTTGTTATTGTCCTTCCCTTCCTCTTTCCGTAAGATATGTTTGCAGACTATTTTACGTGAAGGAGGTTGTATGTATAATATCACAGATTTACTAGACTTAGAAGATGCAGATATCGTCGTCTCCGATATCTCCATCGTCGGAACCAAAAAAACCGTCACCATCGAAACCAGAATCAGCAGTCACTACTGTCCTTGTTGTGGCTTCCGAATGCACTCCCGCGGAATCCGAACCAGAACCATCTCGCATCCGATTCTTCAAGACGGGTACGAATTGGTTCTTCTTTTAAGGCAGCGCAGGTGGAGGTGCACAAACCATGACTGCAAAAACGAATTCAATGAAGAATTCCGGTTCGTCAGCAAGAGACGCCGCAGTACCAACGCAACAGATTACCTCATCATAAATGCCTTCCGGGAGCTTTCCTCTTCCGCGGCTGACATCGCCCGACGATTCAACACATCTGACACTCATGCAATGGATGTGTTTGACCGTTATGTACGGATGAACCGTTTAGCTCTTACCGATATCATTTCTATCGATGAGGTTTTTACTGACATGGACGACGACTGCAAGTATGCCCTCGTCATTCAGGATTTTCATACCGGTGATGCCATCGACATTCTGCGAAGCAGGCGGACCAAGATAACGGAGCCATACTTTGCTTCCATTCCTATTGAGGAGCGCTGCCGCGTAAAGTATCTTCTGTCCGATATGTACAATCCCTATATTTCCTTTGTTGACAAGTACTTTCCAAATGCCGTTTCCGTGGTGGATTCCTTTCATGTAATCCAATGGGTTAACCACTCCATTGACAACTACATAAGGGGCCTGGAAAAGCGGTTCCGTCAGCGTGACCGTGAACGGCAGGAGCAAAAATCCTTAGAACTCGGATATGCTGTCACCCTGCCGGAATCCGACGAGCTGTACATGCTCAGGAAGTATCGTTGGATCATTCTGATGAATCAGGATGCCATCTGTTACCATATCGATCTTAGGATGGACAGACATTTCCATTGTTTGATGAACACTTATGACTATGAGGAACGGCTCTTCCGTATTGATCCGAGACTAAGAAGACTACGGTTTCTGAAAGAACGCTATGTTCAGTTCAACGCAAGGAATGCGGGACACCCGCAGACGGCGAAAAACGAAATAGAGACTCTGATAGCCGAATACTTTAATTCCGATGAGGAAATCTTTGTAAACTTTGCGAAGCTGCTCATTCGCTACAAGGATCCCATCATCAATTCTTTTGTTCTCGTAGAAAAGCAAGGGCCGGGAGGTCTGTATGATAGCCGGCTCTCAAATGGACCAATTGAATCCCTGAACAGAAAAGTAAAGGACTTAAAGCGCCTCGGACGAGGATACACCAACTTCGAGCACTTTCGGAATCGCTTTCTCTTTGCAACACGCAACAATCCAGTTTTTGACGGAACAACCGATTCTGATCAGGTTCAATATTTTGACGAAGATGACTGATCAAGTCCAGCCCCCACTAACAGACCCCAAATAAGAGGCATAGAATAAGGGTCAGCCCCCAAGGACTGACCCTAAATAACTTTGGAAAACCCCACTTAACTTTGGATATCCGAAAAACCACTGCCCTGTTTTGCAGTGGTTTTTGCTCAAATCCGGCCCTGTTTTCAGTATACAATCCCCATATTGTTGGTCACGTCCGCCGTGATACGGATTTCACCGTTTCCATATGCAATGGTGATATCATCAAAGCGTGCACGATGCGCCGTGTCTCCAATCCATTCAATCGAAAAGCCCCTTTTCGTAAGCGTCTCATCGAACTCGCTTGCTTCCGAATTGAGGGTAAGGCCGAAGACAGATGCCTTCGGATCCCGGATGACAATGCACGTGACAGCCCATTCAGAATCGGAATAATCCGGATAGTGCGTGATGGAATACGAAATATACGGACCGTCCGGGTACCGTTTCATTCCTTCGTCGGTAATCAGAGCCTGATATGCGGACCCGAGGTATACCTTCGCGCCGTATACGCCGTCTATCCTGTCATGTCCGGCGAAATCGTTCTCATCGACTATATCCTGCAGTTGATACTCCAATCCTGCCGTTTCAAGTTCAATGGTTTTCTTCGGAGTTTTAACACTTTCCGTTGCTGTCGGCGTCGAGTCATATCCTTCGGGCGGCGGACCATACAATTTCCGTACACAACCGGCAATACTTGCAGCCACAGCAAATGCCGTGCCGAGAACAAATGTCCTTTTTGGGCCTTTCTTCATAATCTGCTCCCTCCTTTAAAACCAAATTGCTTACCATTCCCTGCGAAAACAAACCTTCTGCCTGTCATTCGCAAAACCCCATGTGTGCGCGGAACCACCTTTGCAAAACTCCTCGTCAGGGCAGGTTCTGCATTCTTCGCAGCGCATCGAAAGCGGCTTTCGGAAAATGCCAAACCGGTTCTTCCAAACCTCCGTAAAGTTATCCTTCAGCACATTTCCCTGAATGGTTTCCGCCCTCCGCTCAATATCAAGACAACCGCCGATATTGCCATTTGCCATAATGCTTGCCGTACGGATTCCGGCGTCGCAGAAGAAATACCAGTCGCGGACATCCCTCTCGTACTCGAACCCGAGCCAGTGGCTGCAGGCATATGACACAGGATAGCCTTCCTCCCTCTTGTCGCGGATGTAACGAAGAAGCTGTAACTGTTCCTTTTTACTGAGGGAAAGTTCCGGATGGTCCATCGCCCTTCCAATCGGTTCGATTCCGACCAGTCTCCAGGAATCCACATCAATATCACATAAAATCCGAAACAGGTCATCCAACAAAGGAAGATTTCCGGGCGTCACCACGGTTATGACCTCAACCTCACGAAAGCCCTGCGCCATCAGACAGGAAAGCCCTTCCGTCGTACGCTCGAAGGATCCTTCCGACCGTCTGAATGCATCATGGTATTCCTTCGGTCCGTCAAGGCTGACCGCAATGGTTGCCATTCCGGCTTCCCGAAGTTTTCGCGCAACTTCCTTCGTGATCAGTGTTCCGTTACTGGTCATTCCCCAGACGAAACCGAGTTCCTTTGCATGATTGACAATTTCAAAGAACTCTTTTCGAAGGAGCGGTTCTCCTCCTGTTATGCAAAGCATCGGCAGCTGCCCCGCAAAATCCTTCGCAACCTGATCAAGAATACTGATGAACACGTCCGACGACAGTTCCTCTCCCGGAGCTTCTCCGCACCGGCTGCCGCAATGAAGACAGTTTTCATTGCATCGGAGCGTCAGTTCAAAGAAAAGAAATCGAAGCTCCGGCTCGGTCATTAACGCCGTACGATAGTCGGCGGTTTCTTTCATCTGCGCGGTTTTTGCTTTCAGAATCAGTTCTTCCTTATCCAAGGATACTCTCCTTCAAAGACGGTATTCAAAAACACTATAATGCAAAATGCCTATTTCTTCACAATCCTCTTCACGTCAACCGTGATTTCCGGGGTTCCGTACTCCGGATTAAACAGCTTCGCAACGTTCGTTTCGTACCACTCGCGGATTTCCGCATCGCTCATCTCACAGATGTCGCCTTTTGTTTTCACCGTAATCGTAATAATCTGCTCTTCCATGGGGACCTCCTTTTTACATGGCATTTTCCACAATCACTCTGCCTTCCGTTTCCGAAGAGAACGGTCAAAGGCAATGCAGGTTACAGTTGCCGCAAGAAGAATCAGCAGCGTTAAAGCATCCCAGATATCAAACAGGGATGATCCGATCAGCTTCGAAAGAACGAAGTTGAACACGAACGTAAAGGGAACGGCAATGGCAAATGCCACCCCTGCTGCCAGCAGCTTGCGATTCTTCAGTCTTCCGAATAATAGATACAGAATCCACAACACCGCAAGGGCAAGTAACGACATCACCGCACCGACACGGAAGACGGCCTTCACACCGGTCAGCAAACTCAGGGCATACAGGAACGGAATGATCAGGATACTTAGCGCGATCATCGCGATGCGCACGCCTTTCTTTCCGTACCAGATCATCGGAGCGGTCACAACCCATCCAATCAGAATAGCCCCGAGGGTGATCAATGACCAGGTCGGTTTCCCCGATATTGCCAAATCGCATATCAGACAAACCGCAATTCCGACTGCCATTACAATAGAGAAGACAATCGTCAGAATGACATTCCATCTGAAATTGTTCTCGTCTTTCCGTTTCAGTTCAATAAGGTTTTGTTCCGCAATCTTTCCATAGGCTTCTGCCATAATTCTTTCGCCCGACAGGAGCTCGTTCACATTGATTTTGAGAAGACCGCACAGCTCAAGCATGATTCCCGAATCCGGCATGGACCGCCCCGTCTCCCACTTTGACACCGCCCGGTCACTGATTCCGAGTTTCTCCGCGAGAGCAGCCTGCGTCATGCCCTGTTCCTTCCTGCAGGATGCTATGAATCTTCCGATTTTGATTTGATCCATATCGGGCACCTCCTTTCGCGTCCACTATAGGAAAAAGCGGAATTAAATAACAGGAACCGTTGGTTGATATCGCAAAAAAGCAGTATCCTTCGGGAATTCTACCGACGGTTTGGGTCTCATTTCCGGAAAATGACACCCCTGCCAAAGGTCACGGTTCTTTATTTATATACCGGCACGTCAACAAGAATCCATTCGTATTCGTATACTATGTCGCTGAGCAGATCTGTCTTCTTCACCAGATTCCAGTTGTCATCCAATTCCGTTAACACATCCACCAGATGCGGACTCGTATAATACCGGGTAAGTCTGCCTTTTTCATCATATTCATAATACTTATCAAAAAAATCGTCCCCGAAAACAGGCTGACCGTCCGGCCGGGCCTCCACCGTGGAATCCACAAATGCGGAACCGTCTTCCTGATACATAATATAATCCACACAATTAAAACTCTTCTCATCAAAAGATGAAAACGGATAAACTGTACTGGTGAAATCCGGGAAGTTTCCTCTCGGGCTGTAAACGACACCCCTCTCATGTCTCGGAACCGCAAGGCTCAGGTCAGTTGCGGCTTCCACTCCGGGCCATTCTTCATTGAACCCCATATATCTTGCGTAGATCAGCGGAAGCCCGTCCTTCAACACATAAGTAAAAATACCGTTTCCTTCCTCCGTATAGTATGTGTATCCGTCTTTACTGGAAACGCTCCACGGCGCGGTGTATTCCCCGTAAGAACTCCGAGTCACCGTTCTAATCGGGTTTCCCAAATCATCATACACAATCTCAGTTGTGGAATTTAAAACTCCATTTCCCTCAAAATATCGATACTCTTTCAAATTCCCGTCGGAATCGATTTCCCATTCTATCCGCTCATTGCTGTCAGGTATGATTGAATCAGTAGACGTCAGCAAAAATAACAGGTTTCCGTCCTCATCGCACTCTTCTTCTTTTACTTTGCCGCCGTAATTAACAATTTCCGTAGTCGACGGGAAAGATATCCATCTGCCAAATCCAATCATCAGCGGATGGAAGCACTTCGTCTCCTGCAGCTCGCCGTCCTCCACGGACGGAACCCAATAATCCACAAGAATGATGCCGCTCCTGTCGTAGCGGAACACCGCCGTCGTTTTCAGTTCACCGGTATCTTCGTCATAGATGAGGCGTTTTGACTCGCGTCCCTGCTCGTCATACTCCCGGACGGTCAATGGATTTTTCTGGCCGAGGTTTCCGGTCTTGTACTCTTTTGCAAGTTTCCAAACCGACTCATAATGATCCACTTCGGGCGTGGGCGTCGGTTCTTTGGTCGGTGCCGTCGTCGGCGTCGGTGATACCGTAAGCAACGCAAGCTGTGTCGGCGTATTGTCCACGGTCTTCTTCGGCTTCTTCTTAAATCCGTGCACCAAAAGCACCACTTCCGCAATCAGCGCCACCAGGCACAGCACGATCATGCCGAGAATAAAGCTTCTGCGGGAGACTGCACGTCCTCCTCTTTTCTTCCCTGCATCCATTCTTTACTCCCCTTCCACATCACATTTTCATAAATCATTCTGTCAATATAATCCCGGTATTTGAACGGCTGTCCATTCATAGTCGGTTGTGTACTTATATGTCTCATTTTGCAGACGCGTCAGATTGTCGTTCCTGTCAAATGTCAGGAAAACGGTTTCATCCGCGGATACGATTTCGCTGAGCAGTCCGTTGTCCGAATATACAAAGTCTATTGCTTCGGTATTTGATGAAATCCGGACGTCTTCCAATCCGTCCTTGCTTAGGATGTCCTTAAGCGGCTGTCCGTCCTCCCTAAACTCGGTCTTTCTCAATACCCGAGCCGTAGTTTGCTTTGCGTACACGGTATAGTCGAACGCGTATACACTCGCATTGTGCGGAAATCTGCCTTTAGGAAAATGATACACCATTTCATATCCGACTTCGATGCTTCTGTCGGGGTTTTCTTCCCGCGTCATTCTCTCCCACGCCTCATTGCCGTATTCGCTGAAATAGCCGGCCACATAACCGCCTTCATAGATGTATCCTCTCGTATCTTCCGAATTGTAGATAATATAAGTCCTTTCGTCCTCATACCGGTAAGCGGCATACTCGCGCTCTCCGTCGGGTGTGCTCTTCGTAATTCCGCTGAGCCTGCCTGTTTCATCATATGTAAAGGAATAGATTACCTTGCTTTCTCCATTCGGATCTGTCTCAGCATGGGAAATGAGAAGTCCTTCCTTACTGATTGTCAACGTGGACCGATACGGCGGTTCATTCATGAACTCATGATATGCTTTGAGTTCTCCTGTCAAATTGCCATCGTCATCATAGGCACAGTCCTCGAGAATCTCTCCGTCGGAAAGATACGGGTTCTGCGTCAGAAAGAAGTCCGTGGAAACACCGTTACATGTCGGATAGAAACACCTCTTTGAAACAAGGCTTCCGTTTTCATCCGGTGCCCAATGCTCCGTAATGACAATGCCGCTTCGGTCATAGTGAAACAGAATGGTTTCCCGGGCAGTTGTACAATCCGAATCGTATATGATTCTTTTGCTCTCGCGGCCGAGTTCATCGTATTCATACGAAACGCAATTACTCAAGGTTCCATCCGAATAAACCGTCTTCTCCTTAGCGAGTCTCCAGACTTCTGTATACACAGGCTCCGAATCATAGATCGGAATCGGACTCGGCGTAACCGTAGTTTGATCGGCAACTCTCGGCACTTCCGTCGGCGTTGCTTCCGCCGGACTTTTATCTTTCTTTTTGGAAAATGTGTGGATTAACAGCACGGCTTCCGCAATGATTGCAATCAGACATACTGTCGCCAGCGCCAATAAAAACGATCTGCGCCGAATGACTATGGCATTTTTCTTCTTTCCTGTCATGCTACTCTCCCCCGTCTGTATGGCTTACTGTGTCCAGCGATTTCCGAAATACTCCTTCATCTGGGCATCGGAAAGATTAAAGTACGACTTAATATCCTTCAGAACATTCTTGTCCCGGGCGCCGTCCTTCACATAATCGTAAAGCTTCTGCACGGAACTCTTCCAGCCGTTCACGCTGTAGCCCCAGCGCGCGCGGTCCTTTTCAATTTCAGGCGTCAGGATCTCCACATAACGGTCAATCTCCGCCGTGATGAACTGCTCATTCAGGAAGGAATCCATCAGCTCCGCATAACGCTTTAAGAACATGTCCTTAAACTCCCTGTTCTTCAGCAGGTTCACCATCAGAATGTTATGGTCGTCATTTTTGATAAAGCCGGTAATCGGCTTGTCGGTTGTATGCCAGAACGCCCAGTCAAGGTCGAAGTACATCCATCTCCATTTGCTGTCGTATTCCGTCGAGCGGAAGTACCGGATGTTGGCTACGTCCTTGTCGCCGACATAAGAACGGCAGATGTACCAATCCATCAGGCTCAGGGCGTCAATCCGCTCCATCACGTAATTGTAGTGCTCCGCGATGGACAGGTCATTCTTCTTGCAATACGCGAGAAGCGAGTTATAGTCTCTTGCGCTTCCGCTCTGCACGCCGCCGTAGCTGAACAGAAGGTCAACGGACTTTGCGGAAACATCAAAGTGGTCAGCCACGTAATCGTCGCTGAAACGTTCTCTCAGATAGTAAATGCCCCAGTATTGGTCTCCGAGGTAAAGGATACACGGTTTGCAGGCAAGCACATAAAGATGCGTGCGTCCGTCACACATTACGGTGCTCAGCTCGTCACGCATTACGGCATAAGGATAGTCTTCGCTGCCGCCTTTAAGAAGAAGCGAATCGTACGAATCGATATCGCGGTCCTCAAACAGATGATAGTGTAATTTGCCGGGGCCGTACTCGGAGCGGAACCGGAGCTGGAAGTTCTGCTTTGCTCCTTTTCGGCTGTCGTTACCGTGAAGCCGAAAGCCGCACGGAACGGAAAATTTCATCTCGCCGTCCTCATACAGAGAAAGCACGCACTCATTCTCGATTGTCTTTTGAATATTCGTGATGACGCCGTTATCACCGGTAAGTGAGGTCTCCGGAATGCTGACATACACAATCGGAAGCGTATGCTCGATGCCGACCAGATAAGTATACTCTCCGATGTCACTGACGCGGTCTCCGTCCTTTGCAAAGGTACGGATCGTCTTAAACGTATTCAGTGTGATCGGGCCGCTGTAAACCGACGAACGTTCCGTCGGACGACTTCCGTCAAGCGTATAATAGATGGTTCCTTCTCCGGAAAGCTTTACGGTCACGGCGTCGGCATACTGACCGGGCTTCACATCGGGCACCGGCACCGCTACACGCGATGCATAACCGGCGGAATTGGCCGACCCGGGCGTCGGATTTTCCATATAGACAAATGTCTTGTCGTTTCTTCCGTAACTCTTATCCGGTTCCAGGTCGCCGGGCACCTTCAGCATGTCAAGCACCGATGTGCCGTCAGTCAGGTAAACTGCCTCGCCCGAAGAGGAAATCTTAAACGGCGCATGGCCTTCCTTCTCCTCGCCGGAGCAGTAAATTACATAGTATTCGCCGGGTGCAAGCGTTACCTCAGGCAGATGGCAGCGCATCAGTTCACTCTTCTTATCGGTCAGATAGTAATCGGAAAGGCGCAGAGGACTGTCCGAGCGATTGTAAAGCTCGATAAAGTCATAGTATTTGCCATCAACAGGCGCATATTTCGTATTGTCGGACATCGCCTCGGAAATCACGAGGTCGGAAAGCTTCACGCCGGACATATAGGCATCGTAGCCCTCCTTCGTGTTCGGATAGCCGGGCGTGGCAAAGGAAAGGATTCCGTCCTTCGATGCCGAACGGTCGCCGATGTCCTCCGGGTATGTAAGGGAATCCACGATGTCGTTGTCGTGGAACAGGTAGACGGTCTCGCCGAGTCCGCTCAAATGGAACGGCGCGTCGTCCGAAAGAAGAACCACCACGAAACCGCCGTCCTCAATCACATTGCCCGCGAGGGAGAATGCGTGCGGCTTCTCCGGGTTGTCCGTAAGATAATATCCGTTCAGGGAAACAACCGTCTCCTCTCTGCTTCCGATTTCAATCCAATCGGAATCACCGCCGAGGTACAGACCGCGGTTGTCCGCCATCACTTCGCTGATGTAAAAGTCGTACTTGGGCGTTCCTTCGGGAACGGTGCCCTTGCCGGTCGGGCTCTGCGTAACCGTACCGTGTCCGATCGGACCTTCCTCGCGATTTGTTGTCTTATCCTTGCCGCATCCTGAAAGCACCAGTGCGAAAAGCAATGCGACAGCCAAAATTCTTTTCTTCATAGTTTTCATCCTCTTTCCGCCGGGCACCCCCGAACCGGCCAATTTCCTCCGCATAACATTATAACGGGCAAATGTGAAAAATGCAAGGAAACGTGTCTTTCGGGCAAAAAAGAAACCCGATAGCAAATGCTATCGGGTTGGACGGAGAAGGAGGGATTTGAACCCTCGCGCCGCTATTAACGACCTGCACCCTTTCCAGGGGTGTCCCTTCAGCCTCTTGGGTACTTCTCCAGATGCCTGAATACAAACTATACAAAAATTATTGCCGTCACATAAAGACGGTAGCGGAGAGGATGGGATTCGAACCCATGCGCCCTTGCGGACAAACGGTTTTCAAGACCGCCTCGTTATAGCCACTTCGATACCTCTCCAAGACAGTGCCTGAAATGAAACTCTCATGCTCTCAGGTCGCCGATTGCCACCAGCGACGCTAACAATATTAACACCTGACGCCGTTTCTGTCAATAGACAGTTTCTTAAGCAGGACGTCAGATTTTTTCTCCGAGTTTCAGGTTCGGAACTGCGTTTATTGTCCAGTCGGCCGTATGGCCGGACAGGAACTCGTAATATGCCGCGGAACCGATCATCGCCGCGTTGTCGGTGCAAAGAATCGGATCGGGATAATAAACCTTCTTCCCATTTTCCTCACCGAGCGTCAGCATTGCCGCGCGAAGCGCACTGTTGCACGCAACGCCGCCGGCAATCGCAATCTTATCCATGCCGAGCGCATTGGCCGCCGCAACGGTACGGCTGACCAGAACATCCACAACCGCGCTCTGGAACGATGCCGCAAGGTCTGCTCTCGTGATGCCGTCGGAAAATACTTCGGGGCATGCCTCCGTGCCTTCCGCCTCACCGCCCGTCGGAACGCCGAACCGCTGCACGGAACCGGCTTTTGATTTCATTTTCTCGATATTCAGATAATTGAGAACCGCCGACTTCAGCCCGCTGAAGCTGAAATCATACGGACAGCCGTCAATGTGCGCCCGCGGGAAAGGAACCGCATTCGGATCTCCCTGTCTGGCAAGCTTATCAAGCTTCGGTCCACCCGGATACCCGAGCCCGATGGCTCTCGCAATCTTGTCAAACGCCTCTCCTGCCGCGTCGTCATGCGTGCGCCCGATAATCCGGTAAGTGCCGTAGTCTTCCACCACGACGATGTGCGTATGCCCGCCGGAAACAATCAGGCACAGAAACGGCGGCTCGAGATCCGGATGGCATATGTAATTGGCTGCCACATGACCTTCGATATGATGCACGCCGATTAACGGTTTGCCCGCGGCAAATGCCACGGCCTTTGCCGCTCCCACACCGACCAGAAGGCTTCCCACGAGTCCGGGGCCGCATGTCACGGCAACAGCGTCGACATCCTGAATCGTCATGCCGGCGCCGCTTAACGCCTCCGTAATAACGGGATTGATCTTCTCGATATGCTTTCTCGATGCCAGCTCCGGCACAACTCCGCCGTACTTTGTATGTAAATCAATCTGTGACGAAATGATATTGGAAATCACCTGCCGGCCGTCCTTAACGACTGCCGCCGCCGTCTCGTCACATGATGATTCGATTGCCAGAATATAAGTACCTTTCATAAAACCGCCTGCCCTTTCGGACCGTCTTACTCCTCTTCTTCAAAATGCAGAACCGTCGTCCTGCCGTCCTTGCAGACATGGGAATTCGGGAATATTTCCGTTGCCGTCTGCACATAATCCTCCGGTTTTACAAGCGCCGGACTGTAATGCGTGAGCCAAAGTTCCGAAACCTCAGCTTTTCTTGCAATCTCCGCGGCTTCGGCAAATGTCATATGGCTGTGTTCCTTTGCCTTTGCTTCGGAGCCCTTTTCCCCGTACATGCCTTCACAGATCAAAAGGTCCGACTGACCGGCGCTCTCGACAATCAGCTTGGTCGGCCGCGAGTCGGTGCAATAAGTAAGCTTCAGTCCCTTCCGCTCCGGTCCGAGAATCAGATCCTTCGTATAAGTCCTTCCGTCCGCCTCAATCACGGCACCCTTTTGCAGTTTGCTCCAATACATCAGCGGAACATTGTTCTTTTTGGCCTTTTCGGGGTCGAATTTCCCGGCGCGGCTGATAAGCTGGGAATATCCGTAGCAGGTCACGTTATGCCTTGCCTTAAAAGCGCGAAGCTCATATCCGAATAAAGGAATGCTCATGACCGGCTCGGTGAGTTCAATGAATCTGAGTTCAAAGGGCAGTTCGGGGGCGATGACACGAAGCGCGCCGACCACCTCGGTCAGTCCCTTCGGTCCGATCAGCGTAACCGGCTCGGTTCTCTCGGAATTGCCGATGGAAAGAAGCAGCCCCGGCAAGCCGCTGATATGGTCTCCGTGATAATGGGTAAATGCAATCACGTCGATATCATGACAGCTGTAGCCTTTTTTCTTCAGTGCCACCTGCGTTCCTTCCCCGCAGTCAATCAAAAGACTGCTGCCGTTGAAACGTGTCAGGCAGGAAGTTAAAAACCTTCCCGGAAGCGGCATCATGCCGCCCGTTCCGAGCAAACTGACTTCCAGCATACAAACCTCCGCTCATTCCGCCTTCTTAATCTCATACATGTACACGGCCCCGTCTTCCTTCGGGCCGCGGTAGAAATCCTTTCGGATTCCGACCTCACAAAATCCGCATTTCTCGTATAAATGTCTCGCCGGTTCGTTTCCGACGCGCACTTCCAAAAACACCTTTTTGGCACCGTTTTTCTTTGCTTCCGACAGAAGTGCCCGGACGATTTCTGTCCCGACGCCTTTCTTTCGAAGTTGCGGCGCCACGGCAATATTTGTCACATTTGCCTCATCGCCCGCGAGAAACATTCCGCCGTATCCGAGAAGCTCGTCGTCCTCGCATGCCACGAAATACCGGTATAAGGGCGACTCGACAGCTTCCTTAAGCCCGGCCTCGCTCCATGGCTCGGAAAAGCATGCCTGCTCCAAAAGGAGCACCGACGGAATCCACTTTTCAGTCATGTGAACGATTTGCAAGACGTTCCTCCCTCTCCCGTTCCGCCTGGGACTGCCTCAGATACTCCGGCACCATCTCCTCCGCCGTAACAGTCTTTCCTTCCTTCAACAGCCCGACCGCCAAAAGCCCGAGGGATGCCGCGCTCTGCAGCGCTTTGTTCATCGGGGCAAATGTGAAGCCGCACGTTACTTCGCGCTCAAGCGTTTCCCGGTGAACCGGCACGCCGTCCCCGAGGAAAATCACCCTCTCCCCGCGGCGGTTGACTTCCGAAATCAGATCCGAAAGCAGTGTGCAGCAAGGCTCGATCTCCGCAACCGGAGTAACTCCGAAAAAGCGGTACAGCCCGCCGTAAACCTGCCCTCTTCTCGCATCGAGTATCGGGCAGATCAGACCCTCGTAACCCGCGTAATTGGCTGCTAAAACCGCAATCGTGGATACCGGAACAATCGGAATCTGCCAGACAAGTGCGAGCCCCTTCACGGTCGAGGCACCGATGCGAAGTCCCGTATAGGAGCCGGGGCCTTCGGTGACGGCAATCGCGGAAAGTTCCTTCCCTTCCGTTTCCGTCATCTTAAGGACCTCCTCAATCATCGGCAGAAGCGTCTGGGAATGCGTTTTTTTGAAATTGACCGAGTACTCGGCTAACACCGCATCCTCCGTAACAACGGCAACCGAAGCAACCGGTCCCGAACTGTCAATCGCTAAAATCTTCATACGCTCTCCCTACTCAATCGTAATCCTTCTGTAAGAAAGACCCTGCTCCGGATCCTTTTCAATCGTAATCGAAACGGCGTCCTTCGGAAGGAGTCCCTTCACATTTTCCGCCCACTCAATCAGGCAGACGCCGTCTCCGTACAAATAATCGTCAAAACCGATTTCGAACATTTCCTCTTCGTCCTCAATCCGGTACACATCGAAATGATAGAGAGGAATCTGTCCGTCCTTATATTCCTGCAGGATGGTAAATGTGGGGCTCACGACAGGCTCCTTTATGCCGAGGCCGCGCGCGATTCCCTTAACGAAAACGGTTTTCCCCACGCCGAGGTCTCCGTTCAGGCATAATACCATCCCGGGCTTCAGTTTTTTCGCCATGAATTCACCCATGGCAAAGGTTTCTTCCGCCGAGCGGCTTTCCGCAACCATAATCCTCCTATCCCTGCTTCCGCACCGGGCAGTTCTCAAGAAATCTGCGGAATGCAGCTTCCTGTTCGCCGAGAACGTCTTTGCCGAAGATAAATGCCGAATTTTTCATCACATAAAGGAAATACCGCTTCCGGGTTTCCTTCACCTTCCGGAACATATCCCAACGGATGACCTCGTGGTTTGTTCCGTCCTCTACCAGAATTCCGGTCGAATTCACGGTATAGCGGAATTCGACATTCTGCATTTTCAGGTTGGCAGTCATCTGCAAAGTCTGTAACGCAGTGGTGAACGGCTGGTATATAAGCACAAAGCCGAGTACGACGAAAAGCACAACCTTCATCGTCGTGTCGTATTTGTCCCAGCCGACAATCAGGAATGCAGCGCACAAAAGAACAAGCGCCCAGAAACCGAGCGATGCGGCGCTGAAATAACCGTACCGAAGCCGGAACGCAAAATAATCCGAGAAGCGAAGCGGTCCTGTAATGACCACTTCGCCCTCTTCATGAACAAACTCATCTTGGGAATCCGTCTGCGGAACTGCCGCCGCTTCGGATTCCGTCAAAACCGCATCCGCAGGATCCGGATTGCTTAATGCCTTCTCTTTCTGTTCCATCAGACTTTCTCCAAAGGATTCTTCAAAACCCGGCTGATCCGTTTGTAGATGAGAATTGTAATCAGCGAAATCACGCCGTATTTCAAAAGGTTGAACGGTGCAACCGCAAACAGAATAAAGGTCTGCAGATCCTTGATAATGCCGTGCACCTCTGTGCCCTTCCCTATAAAGTACTCCATCGGGGCACCGTACAGTTTACTGTAAACAGGAAGAAGGACAAATGCGTTCAGAAGGGAGCCGACCGTAACGCATATAACCGTGGACAATGCCAACCCGGCTACTGCTCTCTTCTTGGTCTTACGATAATAGTATAACAGCGACGCCGGCAACACATAACATACGCCGACACCGAAATTGGCAAGCTCGCCGATGTAATTCGTTTTCGATCCGACAAACAGTATCTTTAAGAGGTTCTTCAGCGCCTCGATGCTGACACCCGCCACAGGCCCGAGGGCAAAAGAGCCGATAATCGCCGGAAGATCACTGAAATCGAACTTGTAAAACTCAGGGGCGATGAATAACAGCGGAAACTCTAACAGCATTAATCCGGCTGCTGCTGCGGAAAGAACCCCGATTAAAGTAATCATGTAGGTACGATAAAAGGATTGTTTGTTTCTGCTTTTCCGCTGCTCCTTCTGTTCTGTTTCTGTCCGTTCCATGTTTTCTCCTTTCATTCCCCCATCTCCGTAACATTCCCCGGTGCCTTATCTTTTAAGGCAAATGTAAGTATAATTCTTTTTTGCGGGACCATCTCCCCAACGGATTCGTACCGATAGATTTCGTCCCGGTTGCTGTATCGGTTGTAAACCGTCATCTTTCCGTCTTCGTCTCTTTTGAAGAAGACATAATGCCCGCCCGAAAAGACCGGACGTTTTGTCCAATACATCATGATTCCCGCTTCGCTGCGGTCAATTTTCTTAATCCTCCGGATAATCCGAAAACGTACATGATGCCGGAAGAAGAAAATCGTCATCAGGATTGCGGAAGTACCGAATCTTGCGCCGATTGGGGCCGCGTAGGTTTCCAGCTCACGCATGACCTTCGGAAGACTCATCGGCCTGCCGAGGTACCGCATGGCATTATAGACGGCAATCGGTCCGCATCCGGCGTCATCCAGATTCGATGCGCCGTACTTCATATCCTTCAGGACGCCCAAAGACTGACCGTTCAGATAGTCATCAGGAATCGGAACCAGGCAGTTTGCTTTGTAATTCTTCGGATGGTACATGACTCTCCTTCACTATCTGCAAAGTTTTCGGGAAATCTCCCAAAGCGAATTATCGAGATCCTTCTGCATGGCAAGCGCCTCATGGATATCCATGTCCGTAAACTCGCCCTTACGGTAGCACACAACCCTGTCACGGCCGCCGCTTACCAGAATGTCTACGGCCTTCGATCCCATGACAGAGGCAAATACGCGGTCTCTGCAGGTCGGGCTTCCGCCTCTTTGAATATAACCGATGATGGTCGCCCTGGTTTCCAAGCCCGTGGCGGCCTCGATTCTTTTGGCCATTCCGTTGGAATCTCCGATTCCTTCGGCATTGATGATGATATGCAGCTTTTTGCCGAGACGCTTACGTCTTGCGATGCGGTCGATGATGGCCTGCTCCTCATAGTCATAACGCTCGGGAACAAGAATCTCCTCGGCGCCGTTCGCGATACCGCACCAAAGCGCGATATGTCCTGCCTTTCGTCCCATGACTTCGATGATGCTGCAGCGCTCGTGCGAAGCCGATGTATCTCTTACGCGGTCGATGCATTCCATGGCGGTATTTAAAGCCGTGTCAAATCCGATGGAATACTCCGTGCACGCGATATCGAGATCGATGGTCGCCGGAACGCCGACAACATTGACGCCGTGCTCTGCAAGAGCCTTTGCCCCCCGATACGAGCCGTCTCCGCCGATGACAACCAGGCCGTCGATTTCATGCTTTGCAAGAATTTCGGCCGCCTTCTGCTGGCCTTCCTCCGTCATCATTTCCGCGCAACGGGCCGTGTAAAGAATCGTTCCGCCGTGCTGGATGATGTCCGACGTGCTGCGAGCCTCCATTTCCACGAAATCCTCTTCCAAAAGGCCGGTGTAACCTCTTCTGATACCGGTTACCCGAAGGCCGTTCACGATGGCGGTACGTACCACGCCGCGGATGGCAGCGTTCATTCCCGGCGCATCTCCGCCGCTTGTCAATACGGCGATATGTTTAATATCCGCTGTCTTACCCTTTAAAAATGCCATTTTCCGTTACCTCGAAAACGTTAAGTTTTTATACTTCAATGCTATCCTGTCTTCTCCGTAAACCGCCTTCAGCCGATCCGTGAAATCGCGGTCACAAGAAACCGTCAGGTTCTGCGGCATCGCATACATCTTTCCTTCCGACTTAATATAGCCGATTACCGTGCTTGTTCCGTCACTTTCACGGAGAATCTCCGTAAGCTTCTCCCGATCCTCGAGAAATGCCTCGCTTGACGGATAAAGAATGTAGATATCGGCCGGAATCTCTTCAAATGCTTTGACGTCCTGCAAAAGCAGTTTGGCCGGCTTGTCCTCCTCAACGGAAACTCTTCCGCGGATGAACACCTTTCCGTCCTGCACAAGCCTTCCCCGAAGCTTTTCATAGTCTCTGGGAAATACCAGGACTTCAATGGAGCCTACCATGTCTTCGAAAGTCAGGATTGCCATCATCGAATTGTTTCTGGTAATCTTCTCTTTCTTCTGCGTAATCATTCCTCCGAGAACGACAAGTGCTCCGTCCTCCACTTCCGGCAGATTCGTTTCCGGATTCAGTTCGAAATCCGATGTTCTGCAGGTGGAGAATTTCTGAAGAAGACTTCCGTATTCCTGCATCGGATGTCCGCTTACGTAAATGCCGAGCACTTCCTTTTCGAACGCGAGCTTCTCCTCGGTGTCGAATTCTCCGCAATTCGGGAACGTCAGCTCACTCGGCCGTTCCTCCGGCGTGAACATGTCGAACAGGGAAAGCTGGCCGGCCACGTTCTTCTGGGCCTCGAAGGCTTCTCCTTCCATAATCCCGATGTATACCTGAAGCTTCTGCTTACGGGTTCCGGGCATTCCGTCCAAAGCGCCCGCCTTGATGAAATTCTCAACGGCACGACGGTTGACACCCTTCGGAACGGTTCTCTTGATGAAATCCTTCAGATCCCGGAAAGGACCGCCCTCGTTTCGTTCCTCGACAATCGCATCAATGAGCGGCTTGCCGAGTCCCTTGATTGCTGACAAAGCATACGAAATCGCCGGTTTGCCGTCTTCGTTTCGGACTACGCCGAATGCACTCTCTCCCTGGTTAATATCCGGCGGAAGAAGCGTTACGCCCAACGGCTTCAATGTAAGGATATATCCCGCAAGCTTGCCGGAGTCATGCAAAACCGAAGTCAGCAAAGCGGCCATGAACTCCTCGGGATAATATTTCTTCAAATATGCGGTCCGGTAGGAAACGACTGCGTAACAGGCTGCGTGGGATTTGTTAAAGGCATATTTCGCGAAATCGGTCATACGGTCGAAGATGCGCTCCGCAACCGCTACGGGAATGCCGCGCTCCTTACATCCCGGGACACCGGAATCCGGCTTTCCTTCGATGAAATAGCGGCGCTCCTCTTCCATGACGTGTGCCTTCTTCTTACTCATGGCACGGCGCACCAGGTCGCTTCGCCCCATGCTATATCCGGCCAGATCACGCACGATTTGCATAACCTGTTCCTGGTACACGATGCAGCCGTAGGTAGGCTTCAGAATCGGCTCCAGAAGCGGACTGTCATAGACAACGCTCTCCGGATGTTCCTTGCCTTTAATGTACTGCGGGATGAATTCCATCGGGCCGGGACGGTACAGACTGATTCCGGCAATGACTTCTTCAAGGTTCTTGGGCTTCAGCTCCTTCATGAAGTTCTTCATTCCGCCGCTTTCAAGCTGGAACACGCCGTCCGTCTTACCGGAAGCGATCAATTCATATACGGCCGGATCTTCATAGGAAATGTTCTCCATTGAGAAATCCGGATGACTCTTCTTTACAAGTTCTTCGGCATCCTTGATGACCGTCAGCGTGCGGAGCCCCAAAAAGTCCATTTTCAAAAGTCCGAGCTCTTCGATCGTGGTCATCGTGTACTGCGTCGTCACAACACCGTCCGAGTTGCAGGACAACGGGACATATTCATCAACCGGCGCATTGGAAATCACGACGCCGGCTGCATGCATCGAGGTATGACGCGGAAGTCCTTCCAGCTTCTTGGAAACCGAAATCAGCTCGGCAATTTCCGGGTCGGTCTCCACAAGAGTCGCCAGCTCTTTGTTAATCGAGAGCGCTTTGTCGATGGTCATGTCAAGCTCGTTCGGAATCATCTTGGCAACGGCATCGGCTCTTGCATACGGCATATCCATGGCTCTTGCCACGTCACGGATGCAAATCTTCGCGCCGAGCGTTCCGAAGGTTACAATCTGAACAACCTGCTCCTTGCCGTATTTGCGGTTCACGTATTCGATGACTTCCTGTCTTCTTTCGTAGCAGAAGTCGATATCGATATCGGGCATGGTGACACGCTCCGGATTTAAGAACCGCTCGAAAATCAGATTATAGCGAATCGGGTCGATATCCGTGATGCGAAGCGAATAGGCAACAATGCTGCCCGCGCCGCTTCCTCTTCCCGGTCCGACCGGAATATCATGCTCTTTGGCATAGCGGATGAAGTCCCACACAATCAGGAAATAATCGACAAATCCCATGTCTTTTATAACCTTGAGTTCGTGGTTCAGACGGTCCTCATGGTCCGCATAGGTTTCCGGATACCTTTTCCGGATGCCTTCCCGGCAAAGGCTTTCCAAATAGGAATATGCCGTAAAGCCTTCGGGCACATCAAACTTCGGCAGCTTATACTCTCCGAATTTGATCTCGACGTGACAGCGTTCGGCAATCTTTTCGGTATTGTCGAGTGCCTCCCGTGCATACGGGAAAAGCGCTTCCATTTCGTCTTCGGATTTCAGGTAATACTGTCCGCCCTCATAGCGCATCCGGTTCTCGTCGCTGACCTTAGCCTGCGTCTGAATGCACAAAAGAACGTCGTGAGCAGCGGCATCCTCCGCCGTAATATAATGCACATCATTCGTGCAGACCATCGGAATGCCGGTCTCCCGGTGCAGTTTCAAAATGCCCTGGTTGACAGCCTTCTGGTCGGGAATGCCGTGGTCCTGCATCTCTAAGAAGAAGTTGCCTTCTCCGAAAATCTGCTGCATATGAAGGGCTCTCTGCTTTGCCTCGTCATAAAGCCCGATGCGAAGCGCCGTCGCCACTTCGCCGGCGAGGCATGCAGAAAGGGCAATGATTCCCTCGTGATACTGCTCCAAGACCTCATAGTCAACACGCGGGCGGTAGTAGTATCCCTCGGTAAAACCCTTGGATACAATCTTCATCAGATTCTGATAGCCGGTATTGTTCTCCGCAAGAAGAACCAGATGATAGTACCTTTTATCGGTAACGGTACCCTCCCTCTCAAAGCGGGAACCCGGGGCAACATATACTTCACAGCCGATTACGGGATTGATGCCTTCGGCCTTGCAGGCTTTATAAAAGTTAATCACGCCGTACATAACACCGTGGTCGGTAATCGCCAGGTGCTTCATTCCGAGCTCTTTTGCACGCTTCACCATCTCCGGAATCTTACCGGAGCCGTCAAGAAGGCTGTACTCCGTATGTACATGCAGATGTGTAAATCCCATAACCAACCCCCGAGATGTGTTCATGTTACCGTTTTTGCTGCTTACAAAAAAACATACTTAACCAAATGATATCATATCACATTTTTCACAAATCATAAAGGGTAATTTTTTTCTCCGGAGGCAAGAAAAAAAGGAGCGCGAACGCTCCTCTTCCGAAAAAAGACGCGATTTCGGAGATTACCAAAAATCGCGTCTGTCTGCTTTCATATCCAATCGGCTTACTTTCCGGTAAGGAAATCCTCAATGCCCTTCATGGCGGCATTCTCATCCGGTCCGTCAACCGTCACGGTAATGGCCGTTCCGGCGGGGGTGGCCAGGCTCATCATACCCATGATGCTCTTGGCATTTACCTTCTTGTTCCCGCACTCAACGTAAATGCTGGAATCATAACGGCTTGCAACCTGCACAAGCAGTGCAACCGGCCGGGCCTCAAGGCCGCTCGGGATACTGATGGTCATGTTCTTGGAAATCATTCTTTACTCCTCCTTGCCAGATCCTCCGCAATATCGCACAGTTTCTGCAACCGATGATTGACCCCCGACCTTCTTAGCGGAGGCGTCAGCATCTCACCCAATTCCGTCAGCGATGCTTCCGGGTTCTCAAGCCGAAGCTTCGCTATATCCGATAACTCTTCCGGCAGGCTTCCCAGGCCTGTCGTATCATTGATTAACTGTATGCTCCGAATCTGCTTTTCGCTTGCCTTCGCGGTCTTTCGCAGATTGGAAACTTCAATGTTCACCTTTCGGTTCACGTTGCCGTGCACCTCTCGCATGGCTCTTTCGCTTTCGTAACGAAGCAGGGATGCATGCGCCTCCATGACATTCAGCATGTCGGAAATGCCGTCCCCGTCCTTGCGGTACAAACAGGTGATTCCCCTTCGTTCGGTCACTTTCGGGGCAAGCCCGAAGGAATCCATCAATTCGGAAAGAATCCTTCCGACCGACTGTTCAGGCGCCGCGATCTCGAAGTGAAGTGACTTCTTCGGATCGTTCATCGTGCCGGCCATGCAATAAGCGGCACGCAGAAAACTTCGTTTGCAGCAGCTCCTCTCCAGGCATTCCTCCTGTAAAAGGCTAAGCCTTCCGGGTCTTTCAAGACTCGTCCCGAGCCCTAAAGAATTCAGAACAAGCGAAGTTTCGTCTGCATCCGGGATTCGGACAACATGCTCCGTCCGGACGCGGCCCTCCACTTTCCGCTGCATTGCGGCTAGACCAATATTATATGACTTTTTCAAAAATGTAAAGACCTTTTTTGCAATCCCCTGGTTATCGCACACAAATTCCAGCGTTCCGTCCGGAAGAAGCTCCCCGCGATATACGAGAAAACCGCACAATTCCGCCCTTCTGCAATGTGCCTGCGAAGGCATTCTTCCGATGAGCTCTTCTTTCACTTCCCGGGAAAATGACATGCCGGTCCTCCTAAAATCCTAAAAACCGCACCTCGGGCTCCAGCACGACACCGAACCGTTCCGATACGGTCCGCTGCACATATCCGATCAGCTGCATCACGTCCTCAGCCGTGGCATCCGCTTTATTGATGACAAAGCCGCAATGCTTTTCGGAAACCTGTGCTCCGCCGATTTGAAAACCGCGAAGCCCGCAGTCTTCAATCAGTTTGCCCGCGAAATATCCTTCCGGCCTCTTGAACGTGCTGCCCGCACTCGGGTACTCAAGCGGCTGTTTATCTTTACGCCTTGCCGTGTAATCCGCCTGAAGCGCTGCTGCCTGTTCAGCGGAGCCCTTCTTCAGGGCAAACACGGCCGAAATCACGATTTCTTCGTTCTCACTGATGTTGCTGTGCCGGTACGAAAGCGCAAGCTCCTCTGCTGTTCTTTCCGCGATGCTGCCGTCTTTCGTCAGGACCACGGCATATTTCAGAGTGTCTTTCACTTCGCCGCCGTACGCGCCCGCATTCATCACGACCGCACCGCCGACACTCCCGGGAATCCCGGTCGCATAGGCTAGCTCTTCAAAGCCGAGCCGGACCATTGCCTTCGCAAAAGAGGAGAACAAAACGCCGGCATCCGCGCGGTACAAAACGCGTCCGTCACATTTGCCGATTTCTTCGTACGTGCCTTCCTCCATTCGAATGACAATTCCGCGGACACCCTCATCGCTTACCAAAAGATTCGACCCGTTCCCGATGACCGTAAAGGGAACGTTTCTTTCTCTCGCGACCCGGATGATTCCGCCAAGCTCGTCCGTACTCTTCGGAACCGCATAGCACTCTGCCGGCCCGCCGATGCGGAACGAAGTGTGCCTGCTCATCGGCTCCTCAAACAAAAGCCGTTCCGGCGGACAGATTGTCTTCAGTTCTTCTTTCCAGTCCAAATTCGTCACCTTACCATGCTCGCGGCACCGTAGATGCCCGCATCGTTTCCGAGCTCCGCAAGAAGAATCTTCTTCCCGCACAGAGCCTTCAGAATGTTGTGATTATAATGTCTCTCAATGGCATCGGTCAGAATGGTTCCTGCCTTGCTGACGCCTCCCCCGATGACAAATGCCACGGGGTCGACGACTGCTGCCACATGTGTCAGCACCAAAGCCAGATAACTGCCGAGGCGGTCCGTAAGCTCAAGCGCAATCGCATCGCCGTTCTTTGCTTCGTCAAAGATGTCCTTTGCCGTAAGCGGATCGTATTTGCGAAGTGCCGTCATCTCGTCGGAAAGCGCGAGGCGCTTCTTCGCCATGCGCACGATTCCGGTCGCGCTTGCGTACTGCTCCAGATGGCCGTGTCCGCCGCAACCGCATACATCGGTCTCGTCAGGCTCGACGATGATATGACCGATCTCCGCTGCAGCGCCGTTGGCACCACACACAATCTTTCCGTTCAATATAAGCCCGCCGCCGACACCGGTTCCGAGCGTAACCATCAAAATGCTGTCAAAGCCTCTTCCGCCGCCGTATACCGCTTCTCCGAGCGCGGCAACATTCGCATCGTTTCCGACATAAACCGGGACGCCGATCAGCTTCTCCATGGCTTCCTTGGCGTTGACCGTTCCCCATCCGAGATTGATGCAGCCGAGCACGGTACCGTCCGAAAGAACCGGTCCGGGAATGCCCATGCCGATTCCGGCAATGTCCGTCTTCAGTATGCCCTTTTCCGCGGCCTTGCTAAGGATTGCCGCCGCGACATCCGTCATGATGTTTTTGCCGTTATCGGTGCGGTCCGTCGGAATCTCCCATTTGTCAATGAGGCCTCCGTCCTTCTCAAACAGTCCGCACTTGACGGTCGTGCCGCCGATATCGATGCCAAAAATGTATTTCATGGCTTCCTCCGTTTACTGTGAATTCTTCTTCAGATTGTTCATGACGCGGTTATGAAGTTCCTTCGCCGCGTTGTAGCCCATCTTCTTCTGGCGGTAGTTGATGGCGGCCGCCTCACAGATGATGGCGAGGTTACGGCCGGGACGAATCGGGATATCGTTGCAGACAACCCGGTTGCCGAGAAACTCGGTATAATTGTCCTCAAGGCCGAAGCGGTCGTAATCCTTCTCGCGGTCCCACTCCTCCAAACGGATGACGAGGTTGATGGACTGCGTATCCTTTACGCTCTGCACACCGTACAGCGTCTTAACGTCGATGATGCCGATACCACGAAGCTCAATCAGATGCCTCGTGACATCCGGGGCAGAACCGACCAGCGTCTCGTCGCTGACTTTCTTAATTTCGACGACGTCATCGCTTACAAGACGGTGTCCTCTTTTAATCAGTTCAAGCGCAGCCTCGCTCTTTCCGATTCCGCTCTCGCCCGTGATCAGAACACCTTCGCCGAATACATCCACCAAAACGCCGTGAATCGAAATGCGCGGAGCAAGCTCTACCTGAAGCCAGCGCACAAGATCCGCAACCAATGCGGTCGTCTCCATTGCGCAGCCGAAAAGCGGAACGCCCTTTTCAAGCGCGAGCTTCTTCATTCCGTCGCTGACCGGCAGATTCCGGCAGAAAATGATACACGGAACACCATAGCCCATCAGCCTTGAAAAGCAGATGTGACGCTGCTCCGAATTCATCTCGTTATGATACATATAGGCGTATTCCACGTTTCCGATCAGCTGCACGCGGTTCGGGTCAAAATCGCTGAAGAAGCCTGCAAGCTGAAGCGCAGGACGGTTGATTTCGGGTGTGGAAATGACGCGGCCCGTCAAATCGATTTCTGGTGTCAGATTGGTCAGATGCATTCTTTCGACCATCTTCTGTAATTCAACTGTATACATAAAAAACCTCCGTTTTTGTTTGCTCACACTTCAGTATACTTGACATCGCGCCGTCATGCAACGGCAAATGTGACCGATTTATCCGGACAATGTCCTCTTATTTCTTTAAAAAATCCACAATCTGCTGTGCGACCTTCGCATTCATCCCGGGTATAGCCGCAATCTCCTCCGCGCTTGCGTTACGGAGACTGTCCATGTTCTCGTAATACCGCATCAGCGTCTTTCTTCTGGTCGGTCCGACGCCCGGAATCTCATCGAGTTTCGAATGAATCTGGCCGGCCGATCGCAGGTTCTTATGATAGGTGATCGCGAACCGGTGCGTCTCGTCCTGGATTCTCGTAAGCAGCGCAAAACCTTCGCCGTGCGTGTCAATCGGAAGCTCAACATCACGGAAATAAAGCCCTCTCGTGCGGTGGCTGTCATCCTTTACCATGCCGGCAACCGGGATATTAAGCCCGAGCCGATTAAGCACTTCCTCGGCGATATGAACCTGTCCTTTTCCGCCGTCCATTAAAATCAGGTCGGGGTATCTCGTGAAGCTCGATTCCTTCTGCGCCGCACGCTCCTCCATGCCGTGGCGGAAACGCCTGGTCAGCACCTCCTCCATCGAGGCGTAATCGTTCGGACCTTCGACGCTCTGAATCCGGAACTTCCGGTATTCGCTTTTTCTCGGCTTGCCGTCGGCAAATACGACCATCGACCCGACTGACAGAAAACCGCTTATGTTACTGATATCGTACGACTCCATCCGGTGCACGTCGGAAAGTCCCAAAAGACCGGCAATCTCCTCCGCCGCGCCTCTTGTCCGCTTTTCTTCGCGCGCCAGCTTATCAAGGTCCTGCTTAAGCACAAGCTCCGCATTCTGCTTCGCAAGCTGAATCAGATGCTCCTTGCTGCCGATCTTCGGCACCCTGATGTGCACGTTCCGGCCGCGCTTCCCTGTAAGCCACTGCTCGAGAAGCTCCAAATCCTCCGGCTCCTCCTCGATGACGATTTCCTTCGGGATATACGGCATGCCGTCATAAAACTGACGCATGAATTCCGAAAGAATCTCGCTGCTTTCCTGCCCCTCGGTTTCACTCAGATAATGATGCTCCCTGCCGAGAAGCCTTCCGTTCCGCTCGAAGAAAACCGAGACAACCGTGCTTCCCTTATCCGTGGCAAATGCGATGACGTCCCGCTCCTCAGTATGGGAATCGTCCGCCTTCTGCTCCTCGTGAAGCGACTGGACCTTTTTGATCATGTCGCGGTACTCGGCTGCTTTTTCAAAGTCAAGCGCCTCGCTTGCCGCAAACATCTTCGCCTGCAGTGTCTTCTTTACTTCCTCGTAATCATGGGAAAGGAAACGGAGCACTTTCTCAACCGTTTCCCGATAATCCTCTTTGGTTATATAGCCCATGCAGGGCGCGTCACACTGCCCGATCTGATAGTAAAGACACGGGCGGTCCTTCCCGATTTCTTTCGGGAGCTGACGGTTACAGGTGCGGATCCGGAACAGTTTCCGAATCAGTTCGATCATCTCATTTACCGATCCGCTTAACGCAAAGGGACCGAAGTATCTTGCGTGATCCTTTAACTGCTGTCTCGACAAAAGCACCCGGGGAAATTCCTCTCCCACCGTCACTTTGATATACGGATATGTCTTTCCGTCCTTCAGTAACGTATTGTATTTCGGCGTATGCTCTTTGATCAGATTGTTCTCGAGAATCAAAGCTTCCAGCTCGGAATCCACGACGATGTACTCAAACCAGGCAATCTGCCCGATCATTAATTCTATCTTCGAGGATCTTCTGATTCCCGTCTGAAAATACTGCTTTACGCGGTTCTTTAGAACCTTCGCCTTGCCGACATAGATAATATGATCCTCACGGTCGTGCATCAGATAGACACCCGGCCGGTTCGGTAACTGCTTCAGTTCCTTTTTCAGATCAAATTCTTTCACAAATTATCCTTTCGGAATCCGGCCGGTTACAGAAATGTCTACCGAACGGCTTCCTCCGTTTCCGAAACAGAATCCGTCTTCTCGGCGGTTTCCGTCCCCTCATTGGCTTCGGTTTCCGAAGCCGCGGGTTCCTTTACCGCACGGAAAATTTCCATAAACTGCTTTCCGGTAATCGTTTCCTTTTCAATCAGGAACTCTGCGGCCTTGTTCAGAATCTCGATGTTCTCAAGAAGCATTGCCTTAGCCTGCTCGTAGCATTCCTTCATCACGCGGCGCACGGCTTCATCCACCTTGGCGGAAGTCTCATCGCTGCAATTCAGCACCGACCGGCCGTCCAGATACTGGCTCTCGACGGTCTCGAGGGCAACCAGGCCGAATTCGTCGGACATGCCGTACATCGTAATCATCTGGCGGGCAAGACGCGTTGCGCGCTCAATGTCGTTGCTTGCGCCTGTCGTAATCGAATGGAAGGTAATCTCCTCGGCTGCACGTCCGCCGCAGAAGGTGCGGATCATCGTCAGGATGTCTTCCTTCGAATTCAGGTACTTTTCTTCCTCGGGAACCTGCATCGTATAACCGAGCGCGCCCATGGTACGGGGCACAATCGTAATCTTCTGAACGGGTTCCGCGTTCTTTTCAAGGCAGGCAACCAAAGCGTGGCCGACCTCGTGGTATGCAACGATCTTCTTTTCCTCGGGTCCGAGGATGCGGTCCTTCTTCTCTTTGCCGGCAAATACGACCTCCACCGACTCCATCAGATCGGACTGCTTGACAACCGTGCGTCCTTCCTTAACGGCAAGGATGGCGGCCTCGTTGATGATGTTGGCAAGGTCAGAACCGACCGCGCCGCTTGTAGCAAGTGCAATCTCTTCGAGGTTTACGGAGTCATGCATCAGAACGTTCTTCGCGTGCACCTTGAGCACGGCGAGACGTCCCTTCAGATCGGGCTTATCGACAATGATCCGGCGGTCGAAACGACCGGGTCTTAACAGTGCTTTATCAAGAACCTCCGGACGGTTGGTCGCCGCCAGAATGACGATACCCTTTGAAGTATCGAAGCCGTCCATTTCGGCAAGCAGCTGATTAAGCGTCTGCTCACGCTCGTCATTTCCGCCGCCGTAACGGCTGTCACGGCTCTTACCTATGGCATCGATCTCATCGATGAAGATGATGCACGGAGCGGCCTGCTGTGCCTGCTTAAAGAGGTCTCTGACTCGGGATGCGCCGACACCGACGAACATCTCGACAAAATCAGAACCGGAAAGTGAGAAGAAAGGCACATGTGCTTCTCCGGCAACTGCCTTTGCAAGAAGCGTCTTACCGGTTCCGGGAGGGCCTACAAGAAGCGCACCCTTCGGAAGCTTCGCGCCGATTCTCGTATACTTAGCGGGATCATGTAAGAAGTCAACAAGCTCCATTACGGAGTCCTTTGCTTCCTCCTGACCGGCCACATCCTTAAAGGTGACACCGGTCTCATTCTCGACATACATCTTGGCACGGCTCTTTCCTACACCGCCGACGCCGCCGAAACCGCCGCTTTTACTGATCATGCGGAACAGTGCCCACATCACCAGATAAATCAGGCCGAAAGGAAGAATATAGGCAATCAGGAAATCGAAAACCGTCGTTCCCTTATCGATGATCTTACGCTTGAACGTGATGTTATGCTCGGACAGAAACTCCACCAGCCCCTCGTCGTCCACGATGCCGGTGTAGTAGTACTCGACCATCTCGTCCTCTTCCTTTAAAGGCTTTTCGGGCTTAATAATGATCCGGTCATAATCCGCCTGAATCTCGACTTCCTTTACATTGTTATCGTTCACCATTTTCCGGAATTCATCATACGTGATTTCCTTGTGCTTCAAGGCATCCGCGTAGTTCCGGATGGCCATATAGGCTCCGATGAACAAGAAGAAAGCGATGACGGTCGTGATGATTCGAAATCCGATGCTTCTCTTTTTATCATCCCCGTTGCGGGAATTCTGATTCTTGTCGGAACGGTCTTCCATAGTAACCTCCCACGTTTATTCCTCGGCAGCTTCGAGGCCGTTTACGGCTTCCGAAAGGACTTTGGCGATGTCGTCGTGAATGACGAGATCCGCCATGGAATCTGCCTGCGTTTCGCTTTTATTGATGAGTACGAGGCGTTTGCCCCGGAAATACTGAATCAGTCCCGCCGCCGGATAAACAACCAGCGACGTTCCGCCGATAATCAGCATGTCGGCGTTTCGAATGGCCCGGACGCTCTGGCTCATCAACCAGTCGGACAGGCCTTCTTCATACAAAACGACATCCGGACGAACCATGCCTCCGCATGCATCGCATTTCGGAACACCTTCGCATTTCATGACATAATCCGCGTCGAACTGCTTGCCGCAGTTCACGCAGTAATTCTTATGGACGGTGCCGTGAATCTCGTATACCTCTTCGGAGCCTGCCATCTGATGAAGCCCGTCGATGTTCTGCGTGACGATAGCCTTCAGCTTGCCCATCTTCTCAAGCTTTGCAAGTGCATAATGGGCCGGATTCGGCTTTGCCTCGGGATAGACAAGGTACTTCTTGTAAAAGTCAAAAAACTCTTCCGTATGGCGTACCAGAAAAGTATGGCTGACCATCTCCTCCGGAGAACACTGCCGGTTCAGCTTCTGCACATAAAGTCCGTTCGAGCTGCGGAAATCCGGAATGTTGCTGGCCGTCGAAACGCCCGCGCCTCCGAAAAATACGATGTTCTCCGACTCCTTCATCCACTGACTCAGTAAAGCGGTCTTCTCGTCCATAAGCGCTCCTTTCTTAATCCTCTTCGTCCTCCTCCGTTACCTTCTTGCGGTAATACATCGGAGACACGCCGTAATGCTTCTTAAAGAGCTTGCTGAAATGATACACATCGTCGTATCCGACCATGGCGGAAATGCTTCGGATGCTGCCGCGTCCCTCTGTAAGCATCTCTCTTGCCTTCGAAAGGCGGACACGAATCAGATAGTTAATCGGGGAATCCCCCGTTTTTTCTTTGAAAATCTTGGAAATGTATACCGGGCTTAAGTACATATTTCTGGCAATCTGGTCAAGCGAGATATGCTGTGAATAATTCTCGTTCAGATAGTTCAGAATGTTCTTGACTACATACCCCTTCGAATAGCTTTCGAAATTGAGCCCCGGTGCCTCACTCGGCTTATGGCCGTTCAGTGCGCGGAAAATGATGACGAGCATTCGCATCATCTGCGCCTGAATCATATAATAACGTCCCGGCTCGGAGGAGCTGTTCTCTTCTATGATTTCATAGCAGCACCGGCTCAGTTCGCGCTTCGTCTCGCTGGAAAGAGAAAGAATCGGGCAATCATCGGGAAGCACAATCCTGTTCTCGGGCATGTCGTGAAGGTGGATGTCCGAAAAACCGCAGACGAACTCAAGCGTCGGATCCTCGGGGTTGGTCACGATGCTCTGATGCATGACGCCGGGGTTACAGATCAGAAGATCTCCCTGCTTCACGTCATATGTCTTTCCGTCTACGAAATACTGTCCGCGTCCGGCAAGGACAAATGCGATCTCGATGTTTTTGTGGGAATGATAATGGGCGAACCGGGAATCCCGGACCCTGCTGCAGTACCAGATGGTAGGATGCAGTTCCTGATAGGAAATGTCGGAATAAATTTCGCTCATGATAACCCCTTTCCGTTTTTATTTTCTATCTGCCAATCTATCGGATCGATTCCGTGCTCCGACAAAAACCGGTTTGCCGTGCTGAAATGCCTGCATCCGAAGAACCCGCGGTATGCCGAAAGCGGACTCGGATGAGGTGCCTTTAAAACAAGGTGTTTCGGGTTGTTGAGCATCTCCGCCTTTCTCTGCGCGGGAGAACCCCATAAAAGAAATACAATCGGACGGTCAATCGTGTTCACGGCGCGGATGACGGCATCCGTAAAAGTCTCCCAGCCGACTCCTCTGTGCGAAAGCGCCTGATGTGCCCGCACGGTCAGTACCGTGTTCAGTAGAAGAACGCCCTGCTCGGCCCATTTGCCGAGATAACCGTTGTCCGGAATATAGCAGCCCAGGTCGTCATGCAGTTCCTTGTAGATGTTGACAAGAGAAGGCGGAATTTCCACGCCGGGCTTTACGGAAAATGCCAGGCCGTGCGCCTGTCCGGGCTCATGGTAGGGGTCCTGCCCCAAGATGACAACCTTTAAGTCGGAAAGCGGTGTCAGTCGAAACGCCGTGAAGATATCGTCCTTTTCGGGATATACCGTTCCCTTCTGGTATTCGTAATTGACGAACTTCCCGAGCTTCCGGTAATACTCCTTCTCAAACTCCGCTCCGATGACGGTCTTCCATTCCGCCGTGCCGTTCATATCATTCACCGGCGTCAAAGCCTTACGCTGACGCCTCTCCCCCGAAGGTATTCTTTTACTTCTTCAATTGTCAGTTCTTTATAGTGGAACAGGGAAGCCGCGAGGGCTGCGTCCGCTTTTCCTTCGGTCAGTGCCTCGTAGAAATGCTCCTTCGTTCCGGCTCCTCCCGAGGCGATCACGGGAATTTTGACTGCTTCCGCGACCCTTCTCGTAAGCTCCAGCTCATAACCGTTCTTGGCGCCGTCGCAATCCATGCTCGTCAGAAGAATCTCGCCTGCGCCGAGCGCTTCTCCCTTCTTCGCCCATTCGATCGCGTCAAGTCCCATATCGACTCTTCCGCCGTTTTTATATACATGATACGTGCCGTCCGGGAAACGCTTCGCGTCAATTGCCAGAACAACACACTGACTGCCGAATTTGTCCGCGGCGCGGCTGATCAGCTCGGGATCCATAATGGCCGCGGAATTCACCGCAACCTTGTCCGCTCCTTCACGAAGGATCATCCGGAAGTCGTCAACGGTCCGGATTCCGCCGCCGACCGTGAACGGAATGAAAACGGTTTCCGCAACCTTACGGACCATCTCCGCACGGATTTCGCGGGCATCCGAGGACGCCGTGATGTCCAAAAAAACAAGCTCGTCGGCGCCGGCCTCTCCGTATGCTTTTCCGACCTGCACCGGGTCTCCGGCATCCCGAAGATTCACAAAGTTAATTCCCTTCACCACGCGTCCTGCATGAACATCCAGGCAGGGAATGATTCGTTTCGTAAACATAAGGCCCCCCTTATAAATTACCGAAATTCCGAAGGATCGCAAGCCCCACATCCCCGCTCTTTTCGGGATGGAACTGACATCCGAACACGTTGCCCTGCTCGACTGCCGCATGAATCTCGACGCCGTACTGCGTCGTCGCGGCAACATTCTCTATGCGATCGGCTTTCAGGTAATAGGAATGGACGAAATAGACATAACTGCCTTCCGGAATGCCTTCAAACAGCCTGCTCTTTTTGGGAAATGCCAGGTCATTCCAGCCGATATGCGGAATCTTCAGTCCGTCACCCTCGGGGATTCGGAGAATCCGTCCGGGAAGAAGCGAAAGCCCTTTTGCTCCGGGGCTTTCTTCGCCGGAATCAAACAGAAGCTGCATGCCGAGGCAAATGCCGAGAAACGGCTTTCCGGCCGCAACGACTTCCCTGATGACGCCGGTAAGGCCATACGTATTCAGCTTTTCCATCGCATCGCCGAACGCTCCGACACCGGGAAGAATTACCTTGTCTGCCTTGCGGATCACGTCGGGATCTCTGGTCAGAACGGCAGGAAGACCGAGCGCCGCAAGCGCATGCTCCACGCTCCTTATGTTACCAGCATCATAATCGATTACCGCAATCATGCCTTATCCTCCCGTTTCTCCGCCGCTTCGTCCGCCGCATCCAGTTCAAACCAGAATTCCACGCCGCCTTCGTGATTGATGACGCCGCACTTTCTGTTATGTGCATCCATGACGGCTTTCACGACGGAAAGACCGATTCCGCTTCCGCCGTACTCTCTCGTCCTGGCCTTGTCCACTTTAAAGAATTTAATCCAGACTTTGTCCAAATCCTCTTCCGGAATGGGCTCTCCTGTATTATACACGGAAACGCGTACGGTTGCATCTGTTTTTTTCACGGAAACCGCGATTTCCCTTGATTTCGACACATGATGGAAGGCATTGCTCACGTAGTTCGTAACGACTTCCTCGATGCGGTATTCATCCGCCCATACATAGCACGGTCCTTCGCCGTACAGATGCACGGTCACATCCTGCTGTTTCTGCAGGATTTCCGTGTCGCGCAAAACGCCGCGAAGCAGATCGTAGATGTCAAACCGGTCGTATTCAAGCGACTGCTCGCCATACTCAAGCTGGTTTAACGAAAGCAGCTTTCTGACGATGTTGTTCATCTTGGCCGCTTCGTCGATGATGACGTCGCAGTAGTAGTTCCGGTTCTCCGGATCGTCATTGACGTTGTCCTGAAGACCCTCCGCATAACCCTGGATCAGGGCGATCGGAGTCTTCAACTCATGGGAAACATTCGAGATGAAATCGGATCTCATGTTCTCGATTTCCTCTTTCTTTCGAATGTCCCTTTCCAATTCGTTGTTGGCCTGCTTCAAATCGCCGATCGTCTTCTCAAGCTTCTCGGACAGGACATTTAACGACCGTCCGAGCTCACCGATTTCGTCGTCGCGGTCCTCGGGACAGCGCGTCTCAAAATCGAGAAGGCACATCTTCTCGGCTGCCTGACTCATCTTCTCAATCGGGCGCGTGATGATCCGGCACAGCAGGAAAATCAACCCTGCTGCCACCAAAAGGATTCCGATTGCCGCCTTCAGCTGAAAGCTCGTGGCAATGTCGGTCGCCTTCGAAATGCTTTCATAGTCAAGGCTCATATAAACATAGTACCGTTCCGTCGCCATTCCCGAAAGGTCGATATAGGTGCCGCCGGCATTCTGGGCAGGCTCGTTCTCGTCCTCGTTTTCGCTGCCCCACGGCATTTGGGAAGACGTGTTGCTGATCCAGTCCATCTCGTAGATTTCATAACGGTCGTTCTTCGTAAGAAGCTCCGCATCCCAATGGATTGCGGCAAAGTTATAGCCGTCCTTCTTGGCCTTAATCAGCTCAAGCTCAAGCATGCGGTCCCTGGTCTTGCGGCTGCCGGTGCTGTAAACCGGATCGCGAAGATACAGGCCGCGCCTGTCCGAAGCGTCCATGATCAGCACGGAAATGTTCTTGCCGCTTTGCAGGCTCTGAAGGCTCGAAACGGTATCGTCCGTAACCTCTCCGTCCTGCGCAAGAAGCACGCTTACGGCGTCAAACATGCTTGTCAGGTCGTTAATCTTGGACCGCAAATAAACGCGCGGAAGCAGCAGCGTGGTCAGAATCCAGGTGCAGATCAGAATGGCAGCCGTCACGAGGACAAATGCCATTACAAGCTTCACTCTTAACGATTTTATGCGCCTTCCGCCCATCTTGTCTTTCGGTCCTTTCTTTTGAAAAAGGCCCTGTGTTTAGCAGGGCCTTCAGGGATAATCCCCATCTGATCAATACTCGAATTTGTAACCCATTCCCCAGATTGTCTTGATGTAGTCTCCTTTTTCACCGAGCTTGCTGCGGAGCTTCTTGACATGGGTATCAATCGTACGAGCGTCGCCGAAGTAATCATAGTTCCAAACATTGTTCAGAATCTTCTCACGTGAAAGCGCAACGCCGCGGTTCGTCACAAAATAACTGAGGAGTTCGAACTCCTTTACGCTCAATTCAATCGGATTGCCGTCAATGGTTACCTGATGCGCCGTCTTATCGATTACGATTCCGCCTGCCTCGAGGCTCGATTCTACGCTTGTAGTACGGCGCAATATCGCATCGACCCTGGCCATCAGGATCTTCGGGCTGAAAGGTTTCGAGATATACTCGTCGACACCGAGCTTAAAGCCGAGAAGTTCATCTCTTTCCTCGCTCTTGGCTGTCAGCATGATGATCGGCACCTTCGAGTACTGTCTGATCTCCTTGCAAACGGCCCAACCGTCCATCCGGGGCATCATCACATCCAGGATTACCAGATTGATGTTCTTCTTATCGAAAAAGATTTCAATGGCCTTCTCGCCGTCCTCGGCCTCAAAGGTCATATATCCGCGCTTCTGCAGGAAATCGCATACCAGCTTCCGCATTCTGGCTTCGTCATCCACCACCAGGATCCGAACTTCATCCATAGTCTTTCCTCCTTCCCGGCAGCCGTAAGGCCCGGGCCTCATTCTATGTATAAAAAAGTATCAAATTTCTATGGTCAAAATGTGAACAGGCGCAAAAGAATCTGCGAAACGCCTATTCCACCTTCGTAATTGTTACGCTTTCGATGAAAATTCCGGGGTTCGGCACGCATTTTGACGTCACCTTTGCCTCGCAAAGCGTGTCGAGCACGTCAAATCCTTCAATGATCTGCCCGAACACGGTCTGATGGCCGTAAAGCCAGGGCGCGCCGCCGTACGTATAGAAGAACTCGAGCTGCTTATCCGTCAGGTTTGTGTGATAAGCCTCGGAGAGATAATCGGAAAATGTGATCTGATATCTCGCATCAAGCGGTTCCTCAAGGCTTCGAAGCGTGGAGGCCTTCGTTGCCACGAAAAAGAACGAACTCGTATTCGTTCCGTCCTCACCGGCGTCGGCCATGCAAAGAGCTCCGCGAACCGGCATCAGATTTTCCGAGGTTTCGACGGCAAAGCCGCCTCCGTATATGCTTCCGGTGTATCCCTGTGCCGTCGAGGACTGCACGATATAATCCGCGACGATTCTGGCGAACTTCACGCCGTTATAGCAACCCTGATTGGCAAGCTCAATGAAATTCTCGACAGCCTTAGGGGCTTCGTTCGGGAACAGCTTCACCTTAATCGTTCCGTATTTCCTGACCGTTATGGTTGCAATCGTGTCTCCGGACTGCGGCGCCGCAAACTGATAGATGCGCTGTGCGTCAGCCGTCTGGGATGCCTCCTGCCTGCTTGGTGTCGGAGTCGTCTGTTCGGGCGTCGGGGTCGGCGTCGTCTTTTTCTTTTTGCCGCAGGAAGAAAGCATGCAAATGCACATCACGGCCAAAACCGTGACGGCAATCAGTCGTCTCATTCTTCTTTTGCAAACTCTGTCCATCCCGCTTCTTCCTTTCCGAAAGAACAATCAAAGACAGTATACCATTTTCCCGTGCGAACGGCAAGCATTATTGCATTCGGAAGGGCAAACGGGCCCTTGGGAAATGACATTTTGCTCTTGCATTTCCCAAGGGCTCATTGTATAATAAGATTCGCTTCTGCACCTGTAGCTCAGCTGGATAGAGTAGCAGCTTCCGAAGCTGATGGTCGGGGGTTCGAATCCCTTCAGGTGCATGACAGAGAATCCATAGAGGAAGTCCCCTATGGATTCTTTTTTGTCTCTTTTAGATCTCCTCCGTGCAAAGAAGCGCGCAAATCTGCTCGCGAAGCTCCCCGTAACGATAGACCGAATCCGACAGAAAATCCTCTTCCGGCACTTCCTTCTCGTTAACCTCATGCACCATCTGTGAAAGACGGTCCTCCGAAACGGCCGCGGAAACCGGCACGAGAATCAGTTCGTGGACGCTGCTTGGAAGGATGTAGAAATCCTCTTCCATGCGGTTTAAAAAGCTGTCCATGAACGGGATATTCAGAAGCGTTCCGGCGCCGTACTGCCCCAGGCTGTTACTCAGTACATACATCGGCAGATTTCCCTGCTGCAGCCTCATCGCGGCCTGCGTTTTCGCCTCGCGTTCCTCATCCGAAAGTTCCTCCTGCTCCATTCCGTTCAGAATCAGGCCGACCAATACCTTTTCAATCGGATCGACCTGCGGCGTCAAAAGCTCCGGCGTGTTCCTTGCCGCAAGCCTCACCAGGTCTTTCCTGCTCACATCCCACATCGCCGCAATGTCATGGTTTACGGCAAATGAGGACACCCTTCCGTTATCTCCCGAAACGATGCAACAAAAATATACCGCAAGGTCGGAAAGCATAAGGTGCGGAATGTTCTTTAACATCTCCCGGTTCTTCTCCGCGTTGACCATGCGGAATACAATCTTCTTTTGCACCGCATTGTAGGAAAGGTCAACACCTTCCGGCCACGGATTTTTGTGTTCTTCATAGATGCGAACGACCGATTCTGCAATCTCCGGCATGCTCATTCCTTTCTCGTAGGAATCGTAAAAGCTCTCCATGTAGATAGCCGGAACGATTTCGCTGTCTCCTTCCTTGATCGTCAGCCCGCAAAACTCCTTTTGATTGTTTTTCTTAACGTTTCTTATCCCGGTTTCGTAATTGCTGCCGAGCTGTTCCGCCACAAGCCGCCCCACTTCCTCACAAAAGCGCATAAAGTCAAGACAGGCATAGTTCTCCCCTGTATTAGGGCATAGTAATCCCATAATAATACCTCCGATAAAAAGATGAAAAATTGGATAAAAGTGACGGTCTGCCTTTGCGCAGGCTGACCGAAGATCGTCCGGGCGGTGCGGACGCGGAGGCCTTTCGGCCCAGAATTAAGAGATGTCTTCCGACAGGTTCATCGTATCATTTTCCATAGCGGAAAGCAACCGGAAAAGGCGGTTTCGGACGTAGAAAATCCGTTGCTTCTTTTGGCGAAAATGACGAAAAAAATCCTGTCGGAATGATCCGACAGGATTCTATCGAGGCGACGTGACTTGAACACGCGACCCCCACGTCCCTAACGTGGTGCTCTACCAAACTGAGCCACGCCTCGTTTTTATACTTCGTTTGCAAAGCAAACGGAGTGTAAACATGCATCGCCTCTGCGAAGCAGCTATTATGCGATGCATTACCCGCTTAAACACGCATCGCCCCGGCGAAGCCGCTATTATGCGATGCATTACCCGCTTATGCAGGAAAGCTGGAAATCAGATTTGAACTGATGACCCCTTCATTACGAGTGAAGTGCTCTACCGGCTGAGCTATTCCAGCACTTGTCATGTATTCGCGAAGCGAATGGATGACCTGCGCGCGACGCATCGGCGAAGCCGATTTTTAAATGCGTCGTGCTACCCGCTGTCATGTATTCGCGAAGCGAATGGATGACCTGAAATCGAGGCGACGGGATTCGAACCCACGACCTCTGCGTCCCGAACGCAGCGCTCTACCAAACTGAGCCACGCCTCGATTTGCAACTTGCATGCTCGTCTATTATGCAACAAGAAACCGGAAATGTCAACACAAAATTTTCTTCATTTTCCATGCCGTTTCCGTGTCGATCCCGCATAATGCGTACTGTGTGCGAGAATGCCGATCATAGTTACTTATACCCGATCTTCTGCATCAGTGCTTCCTGAAGTACCTGCGAGAAATTCACCCCCATCTCGGTTGCCGCTTCATTCAGCCATTGCGGAATGCTGAGCGTCTTCTTCACGGCCTTTGCATTGGTCCGCTTCTGGTACGCCAGCATATCAAATTCAATCAGAATACACATCTCTCCGTCCTGAACAATAATTACGTATGTCAACGGAAAATGCCACAAAAAAGCGCCGCACTCTTTAATCTACAAGAGTGCGGCGTTTTGAATTCCGGAAATCAATAAATCATATTACTCTTTCGTCCCAATCAGAAGTCCCATAATCTTGTTGCTGCGCTCCATGAACTTTGTCATGGCCTCAGGCGCAAGAGGCGCATGGGCAATCATTGCGAGGTCATACAGCTGCTCGCAGATGATGTCGGTGTTCGCATCGTTCGGGTTCTCAAAAACGAACTTCACAAGATCATTGTTGGCATTCAGAACGAGCGTAACCTCGGGCTTAAAGGCATCCGTGCCGCCGCCCATGCCGTACATCTTCATCATATCCTGCATGCGGCGGTTCTCCTCGGAAAGCGTGATGACCGAAGCCACACCGGCATTCTTCAGCTTGTCCACCTTCACGTCAAGCTTGTCATTGGCAAGAACTCTTCGGAACAACGCGGTCAGCGCGTCGGTTTCGCCCTTCAGCTCATCTGCATCGGTTTCTTCCTTGAACGCCTCTGTAACGTCCGCATCAATCCGCATGAACTTACAGGTATCGTTGTCCTGCTCAAGCTGCGTGATGAACGGCTGGTCGATGTTGTGCGTCATGATCAGGGCATCCATGCCGGACTCCCTGAACATATTGATGTACTGGCTCTGCTGCTGTTCGTCGGTCACGTAATAAACAATCTTCTTCGCCTTTTCCTTCGCCTCCTCGGCATCGGTGATCGGCGTATCGGAAGGCTCGTTCGCATTTGCGGCTTCTTCCTCGGAAGCCTTCGGTGCCGTTGCCTTCTCAAGATACTCCGGAAGCGTGATGTACTTGCCGTCAAGGTTCTTGAAAATGATGAAATCCTTCATCTTATCCCGGAACTTCGTATCCTTCAGGCAACCGAACTTGATGAACGGGCAGATGTCATCCCAGCATTTTTCATAGGTCTCGCGCTCGGTCTTATACATGCCGGACAGCTTGTCGGCAACCTTCTTCGAGATGTAATCGCTGATCTTCCTGACAAAACCGTCGTTCTGCAGCGCGCTTCTTGAAACATTCAGCGGAATGTCCGGACAGTCGATGACACCCTTTAAAAGCATCAGGAACTCCGGAATGACCTCTTTGATATTGTCGGCGATGAACACCTGGTTGTTGTAAAGCTTAATCGTTCCTTCGATGCTGTCATATTCCGTATTAATCTTCGGAAAATACAAAATACCCTTCAGGTTAAACGGATAATCCATATTCAGATGAATCCAGAACAAAGGCTCCTTATAGTCATGGAATACCTTACGGTAGAATTCCTTATACTCTTCTTCCTTGCACTCGCTCGGCGTATGCAAAAACAGCGGATATGTCTCATTGATGGGCTCGGCCTTCTTCGGTTCCTCCGCCTTTGTTTCCTCGCCGTCCTTCTTCTCCGAAGCCTTCTTCGCAGCCTCTTCGGCTTCCTTCTGCATCTTTACTTCATCCTCGAAGTAAATCGGTACCGGCATGAATGAACAGTATTTCTCGAGCACGCCCTTAATGCGGTATTCGTTCGAGAATTCATAGCTGTCCTCGTTCAGATAAAGCGTGATCATCGTGCCGCGCTCGGCATAATCGGAATCGTCCATGGTAAATTCCATGCCTTCCTCCGACTCCCAGTGAACGGCCTTTGCGCCCGGTCTGTAGGAAAGCGTATCGATGGTTACCTTATGGGCTACCATGAAAGCGCTGTAAAAGCCGAGACCGAAATGACCGATGATCTGGTCTTCGTTGGCCTTGTCTTTGTATTTTTCAAGGAAATCCGCCGCTCCGGAAAATGCTATCTGGTTGATGTACTCCTCAACCTCTTCGGCGGTCATGCCGATGCCGTTATCGATAAATGTGAGCGTCTTCTCTTCGGGGTTCGTGCGAACCGTGATGCGCCACTCGTTGTCCTCGGGAAGCTCCGCCTCGCCGATCAGTGCAAGCTTTTTAAGCTTCGTCACGGCATCGCAGCCGTTTGACACAAGCTCTCTTGCGAAGATGTCATGGTCGGAATACAGCCACTTTTTGATAATCGGAAATATGTTTTCGGAATTGATGGATAAACTGCCCTGTTTCATAAAAATCGCACTCCTGTCTTCGGCGCCTTTTGAACTGCTTCCTGAAAAAGCAATCAAAAAACGGCGCAAAATTAACCCCGTCTTTCAGGGGGCAAATCAAGTATAGTACTCGAAGAGACAAATGTCAATAAAAAACTAGCACTCGCATGAAACGAGTGCTAACAATCGTATTTCCTTTATGTAATCCGAACGTCTCCGTCAGCTGTGCGTCTTTACGAAAACCATCATTCCGACAACGGTCAGCGTCGCAAGAATGGCCGTGAACGTCAGGTAAAAGGCATGCTTGATATACGGGCGCTCTTCTTTGTTATAGCCGAGCTTTCCGTTGTAAGCAAGAATCAGAAGCGGAGCAAGCGCCGCGCCGCTGCCGTAAAGAAGACCGCCGGTCTCGGGACCCGCAATCGTTCCGAACGTCAGGCCGGAAATGACTCCGACAAGGCACATGAGCTCTCTTCTTTCGCGAAGAAGCACGAAGATATAAACATACATCACGGCCATGATCGGGGCCGCCAGAAGTCTCATTGTCTGCATCACCGCACCGAATGCGATGCCGAGAATAAGCGTCACGACCATAAAGCTTCCGTGCAAAAGCGCAACCGGAATGTTACGCACATTTTCTCTGAGTTTTCTGTTCAGACTGTCCAGAATCGCGATGAACATAAGCGCCAGAAGAAGCGTGAACAGATAGTTGAAAACCGGTACTTCGCGCCACTTGATCAGGTACTCGAACTGCTCCGTCTCCGTGAGCTCCGCAAAGTTCTCACGAAGGGTCCCGTTCGCACCGTTCTCGTACAATAAAAGCCCGAGGTTCGGCAATTCGGCGACAACAGCCCAAATGAAAAGCCTTCCGGCATACTTCCACCGGGACGAAGTATGATAATACCCCTCCGTCAGAAGGAATACCGCAAGCGGCAACCCGATAATGCCGGCTGCACGAAGTGACTGCCTTCCGCTTGTCTCCGGATTGAAAAATACAATGCCGCAGAGACCGAGCGTCGTCACCAAAAGAAGGACAATCTTCAGGACGATTGCCGGGAAAGAAATCCTGCCTTTTCCGCGCTCCGGTTCAGGCGAAACAGCCGGAACCGCTCTATCCTTCCGTTTCTGATCCCGGGAAATCTTCGCTTCCTTCTGAATCGTTTCCGGCTTTTTCACGGACTTGGTATACTTCGGCGAATTATTTTGCTTTTTTCCGCTGTGCTTTTTTTGTGCCATCGTTCTTTACGCTTTGCAAAACTGCTATGGTTCTTCTCGGAACCGTCAGTCTGTCTTCCGTTATCTCCGCAGGTGTCAGCGCCGGATCCGTTGCAAGCACAAGCTTCCACGTTCTGCCGCCGCTCAGCCGGGGGATATCGAAAGTCTGCTCCTCCCAGTACATATTGAATATCAGGTAAAAACTGTCGTCGCTTTCGTCTCTGTTCTTCCGGACGAATTCCCCACCCAAAAGGATGCCGAGCGTACGGTTATACGGGCTGTCATCCGGTCTCCAGGCCGTCTTGCCGTGAATCGAAACATCGGGACAGCCGCAGGACAGATAATCCGTTCCGCGAAGAGCTGCCGGGTTATGAAGCACCGGGTGCTCGGACCGAAGCGCGGATATTTTTTTGACAAATGCCAAAAGCTCCGCATTCTTTCTGGCCTCGCCCCAGGAAACCCAGCCTGTCGGATTGTCCTGACAGTATGCATTGTTATTTCCTTCCTGCGTGTTGCCGAACTCATCGCCCGCAAGAATCATCGGAACGCCCTGGGAAAGGAACATCGACAGCATGGCATTTTTCTTCATCTTAAGCCTGAGGTCGCGAATCCGCTTTCTCCGGTCGGGGCCTTCGGCTCCGCAGTTCCAGCTGTAATTGTAATTGCTTCCGTCGTGTCCGTTCTCTCCGTTTTGCTCATTATGCTTGACATCGTACATATAAAGGTCACAAAGCGTGAAGCCGTTGTGATCCGTGATGTAATTGATGACCGCGGAACGGTCGGGGTGACGGATGATACGCGAGGCAAATGTGCCGGCCATGCCCTCATCTCCCTTTAAGAAACGACGGGCATCGTCCCGGAATCCGTCATGGAATTCCGCCAGCGTGATATAATTCGGAATCCGGTCTCTTTGGTAGATCGTTCCGATGTCCCATCCGTTCGCCAAAAGCTTGGTGCCCGAAAGATACGGATCGCCTGCAAGAAGAATCGGGTCGGTCTCACCGGGATTGATCCGGAAGCCGTCCAGATGGTACTCACGGACCCAGAAACGAAGGGCGTCCACCACCATCGAGCGGTTGGTTCCCGCCGGAACATTCAGCTCCATCAGAACTTCGATATTCAGGGAATGAAGCTTGCGGACCATCGTCTTGAATTCCGCATCCGCACGCTCCGGATTCGAAGCATAGGAGGCCTTCGGCGCAAACAGGAAATAATGGTCTGCATAGCCCCAGTAATTCACGCGCAGCGGAATGTCGGGCTTTACGACAGGCTCCGTATCCTCGTCGGAATCCTCATTTGTCTTATATGTACTACTCCTGTAGAAAGGCGAGCTGTAAAACCCGGGGATTCCCTCATTGATTTCCGGTTCTTCAATCTCATTAAACTCGGTACAGGGCATCAAAAGCACCGCATTGACTCCGAGTTCCTTAAGGTATTCCGCCTTCTCGGCAACGCCGAGATAGGTTCCCTTGTGCCCGACGCCGGCCTGCATCGTAAAGCCGCGGACATGAAGCTTATAAAGGAGCATGTCCGAAAACGGAATGCACGGATGACGGTCCTGCCGCCACGAAAACTCGTGGAACCGAACGGGGCTTCTCAATGCCTTCCGCTCCGAGCGGGTCAGCTTCTTTCCGAAATGGTCTCTGCCGAGAACAAGCTTGGCATACGGATCGAGGAACCGCTCTCCCTTGGTCTCGTAGAGATAAGTCCGGTCCGGTTTATTATCCGCCACCTTCACGGAGAAGATATCCCCGTAACGGTCCTCTTCCGAAAGAACGATGCTGTACAAAGGCTTCTTTGCCCTGCCTTCAAAGACATGCAAAGTGACCTCCGCCGCGCCGGGAACCGCAACCGCGTAATTTACGTAGCTTCCCGAAGCGGTAGCGCCCAACACGGAAGGATCGCCTTCAGCCGTCGCAATGAATTGTTCTCCGAGTAATTTCATTCTGTTCCCTTTTAGTCGTCTTCCTCTTCGATTACGGCAAGCTTCTGACGCTTTCTCGCCATCTCGTCGCTCTCGAGGTATTCGTCGTATGTTGTCACCTTATCGATGAGCGTGCCGCCCGGAACGATTTCCATGATCCGGTTTGCAACGGTCTGAATGAACTGGTGGTCAAGGCAGGTAAACAGTGCCACGCCGCTGAACTTCATCATGCCGTTGTTGAGAGCGGTAATCGACTCCATGTCAAGGTGGTTGGTAGGCTCGTCCATGATCAGGACATTGGCGCCCATGATCATCATCTTGGAAAGCATGACGCGGACGCGCTCGCCTCCCGAAAGAACGTTAACCGGCTTCACGCCGTCATCGCCTGCAAAAAGCATCCGTCCGAGGAAGCCGCGCACATACGTGACATCCTTTTCGGGGGAGTACGGCATCAAAAAGTCCACAATGGACTCGCTGCCGCGGAACAGTTCGGTATTGTCCTTCGGGAAATAAGCCTGCGTCGTCGTAACGCCCCATTTGACTTCGCCGTTGTCGGGCTCAAGTTCTCCTGCGAGAATCTTAAATAACGTCGTTGCCGCAAGTGTGTTGCCGCCGACAAATGCAATCTTGTCTTCCCGTCCGACCACGAACGAAATGTCATCGAGAATCTTAACGCCGTCAATCGTCTTAGACAAATGTGACACCGTCAGCACTTCGTTTCCGATCTCTCTTGCAGGACGGAAATCAATGTAAGGATACTTTCTGCTGCTCGGCCGAATATCGTCAAGCTCAATCTTTTCAAGAGCGCGCTTACGGCTCGTTGCCTGCTTTGATTTGGAGGCGTTGGCGGAGAACCGCTGAATGAATTCCTGCAGTTCCTTAATCTTCTCCTCTTTCTTCCGGTTGGCTTCCTTCATCTGCTTGATCATCAGCTGGCTGGATTCGTACCAGAAGTCGTAGTTTCCGGCGTACAGCTGAATCTTCGCATAGTCGATATCCGCGATGTGCGTGCAGACCTTGTTCAGGAAATAACGGTCGTGGCTTACGACGATAACGGTGTTGTCAAAGTTGATCAAAAACTCTTCAAGCCAGATGATGGCATCGAGATCCAAATGGTTCGTAGGCTCGTCAAGAAGCAAAATGTCGGGGTTGCCGAACAAAGCCTGCGCAAGCAGCACCTTAACCTTGTCGGTGCCGTTTAAGTTGCTCATCTGCTCGTAATGCATGGAAGGATCTATTCCGAGACCATTCAAAAGAGTCGCGGCATCACTTTCCGCTTCCCATCCGTTCATCTCGGCAAATTCACTTTCGAGCTCACTCGCGCGGATTCCGTCCTCGTCGGAGAAGTCTTCCTTCGCGTAGATGGCATCCTTTTCCTGCATGATTTCATAGAGCCTCTGGTTGCCCATGATGACCGTATCAAGAACGTTATAGGCATCGTATTTGAAGTGGTCCTGCTGCAGGAAGGACAGACGCTGTCCGGGCGTGATGATGACCTCGCCCTTGCTGGGCTCAAGCTGCCCGTTCAGGATTTTGAGGAAGGTGGATTTGCCGGCGCCGTTTGCACCGATGATTCCGTAACAGTTTCCTTCCGTGAATTTGATGTTGACGTCCTCGAAAAGTGCTTTCTTTCCGATTCGCAGGGTAATGTTGCTTGCCTGTATCATGTTCCGTAAGACTGCCTGCGGGCAGCATTTCCTCTCTTTTTATACTTCGTAAAGCAGTTCCGCATAGGTCGGCACCGGCCAAAGGGCATTGTCCACGATGGTCTCCAGCTCGTCAATCGGCTGACGGAGCTCGGCCATAACGGGAAATACGACCTCGCGGAAGTAAACCGCCATTTCCTGTCCTTCCTTCTTCGTCGCGGCCTCTTCGTCCAAAGCACGGAGCTTGGTCAAAGCAGTCTGCGCCTTCTTAAGAAGCGCGGAGGTTCTTACAAGAAGTTCCTCCTGCACTCCGGTGTCTGCCGCGGGACAGGCCTTCTTTACGGCATTCACGGAGTCCGCCAGTTCCGTCACATACGTGATGACGGCGGGGATATATTTCGTAGCCGCCATGGAGATCATGGTGCGGGCTTCGATATTGATTTCTTTCGCGTAGATTTCGTAGTAAATCTCCGCGCGGCTTCTGAGTTCCGCCTCGGTCAGAACATTCTGTCTCGTGAAAACGGTAATCGCCTTTTCGGTTGTCAGCGCGGGAATGGCTTCTACCATTGAGCGCAGATTCGGAAGCCCTCTTCTCTTAGCTTCCTCAACCCATTCCGGAGCATAACCGTTTCCGTTGAAGATAATCCTCTCATGCTCGGCAAGGGAGTCTTTAATCAGGTTATGCACGGCCTGGTCGAACTCGGGCGCCTTCTCGAGAATGTCGGCGAATTTCTGAAGCGTATCGGCAACGATCGTATTTAACACGGTATTGGCATCCGCGATGGACATCGAGGAACCGACCGAACGGAATTCGAATTTGTTTCCGGTAAATGCGAACGGGCTTGTCCGGTTCCGGTCTGTCGCGTCACGTCCGATGGACGGAAGCGTGGAAACGCCGGTGTACAGTCTTCCGACCTTCTTAAGCCTTGCGGCCTCACCGGTTTCAATCAACTGCGTCACGACATCGTCGAGCTGCTCGCCGAGGAATACCGAAATGATGGCAGGCGGTGCCTCGTTGCCGCCCAAGCGGTAATCGTTTCCGGGGTTTGCCGAGGAAAGACGGAGCAGATCTGCATGCGTGTCAACAGCCTCCAAAACAGCCGCAAGGAACAACAGGAACTGAATATTCTCGTTCGGCGTTTTGCCCGGATTTAAAAGGTTCTTGCCGGTATCGGTGACAAGCGACCAGTTGTTATGCTTACCCGAGCCGTTCACTCCTGCGAAAGGCTTCTCGTGAAGCAGGCACTCGAGACCGTGCCGCTTCGCAACCTTCTTCATGCATTCCATGATCAGCTGGTTGTGGTCGGTCGCGATATTGGCCGAGGTATAAATCGGAGCGAGCTCATGCTGTGCGGGAGCGGCTTCGTTGTGCTGCGTCTTCGCATAGATGCCGAGCTTCCAAAGCTCCTGATTCAGCTCTTTCATGAACGATGCAACACGTTCCTTGAGACTTCCGAAATAGTGATCGTCCATCTCCTGTCCTTTCGGAGGCTTTGCCCCGAAAAGCGTGCTGCCGGTGAAGATCAGGTCTTCACGCTCCATATAGGAACGGTGGTCAACCAGGAAATATTCCTGCTCTGCTCCGACCGAGCAGTCCACCTTCTTGACTTCCTTCTGCCCGAACAGGTGCACAATCCGGACAGCCTGCTTGCTGACGGCTTCCATCGAACGCAAAAGCGGCGTCTTCATGTCAAGCGCTTCGCCCGTGTAGGAACAGAATGCCGTCGGGATGCAAAGCGTTACGCCTGCTGCATCCTCACGAAGAAAGGCCGGTGATGTGCAGTCCCATGCCGTGTAGCCTCTCGCCTCGAAGGTCGCGCGAAGGCCGCCGCTCGGGAACGACGAAGCATCCGGCTCGCCCTTGATGAGCTCTTTACCGGAAAATTCCATCAGAACCTTTCCGCCGGGCGCAGGCGTAATGAAGGAATCGTGCTTCTCGGCAGTGATTCCGGTAAGCGGCTGGAACCAGTGCGTATAATGGGTTGCACCGCGTTCGATGGCCCACTCCTTCATCGCTCCGGCAATGATATCCGCTACGTCTCTGCCTAACGGCTCGCCGTCCTCCATAGCTTTCTTCCAGGCGTAAAACGCTTCCTCGGGAAGCCTCTCCCGCATCACGGTTTCGTTAAAAACGTCAATTCCGAAAATGTCCGTCAATCGTTCCATATGAGCTCCTATCCGTTTATTTCTCCTTTGTTATTTCCGGTGCAGGCTGCTTAATTGCCACATCCACCTGGCGGAACGGAATCGTAAATCCGTTCTCGATGAAGCCGTAGCGGACTTTCTCCTGCATATCGAAGAAACACGGCCAGTAGTTTTCTTTGCGAACCCAGAAACGGAACACCAGATTGATGCTGTCCGCCCCGAATTCCTTTGTATAAACTTCGACCGGCTTTGTCTTAAGAATCAGCTCCTGCTCCTGTGCAAACGAAAGAAGCATCGCGCGTACCGACCGGATATCGTCATCGTAGGAAATCGGAATGATCATATCCACTCTCCGCTCCGGCTCAGCCGACACATTTACCAGATTCGAATTGCTCAATGTGCCGTTCGGCAGAACGACCACGCGGTTGTCCGGCGTGTTCAGCTTTGTGTAGCATACGCCGATGTTCTTAACGGTTCCCTCAAGCGTTCCGACCACGATGTAATCTCCGATGGAGAACGGCTTGTTGATTAAAAGGAGCACGCCGCCCGCAAGGTTTGAAAGGCTGCCCTGAAGGGCAAGGCCGATGGCCAGACCTGCGGAACCGAGTACCGTAACCAAGGATGCCGTCGAAAAGCCGAGGTATTCCACAATGACGAAGATCAGAACCAGGTTCAGGATCACGCCTGCCGCGCTCTGCAGGAAACCGGCAATGGCCGGCTCGAGCTTCGGCGTTACCGCGCTGACGATGACCTTTCGAATCCAGCGGATGATCTTGCGTCCGACGAAGAAGATGACAAATGCCACGATAATCCGGAACAGATGCGGCCACATGACTTCCGCAGCGCCGCTGATGTCACCCTCCTGTAATTTTTCAATAAACTGTACCATAATCCCTCATCACTTTACCGTACTGCCCGATCCTGTGGGCGTGCAGGTGAAAATCGCGCATCCGAGCGGCGGAATCGTTACGACGACGGAGTTGTCTCTGCCGTCCACGCGAACAGGCTTCGACTGCTTCATTCTCGTATTGACATGGCCGGAACCGCCGTAGATTTCCGCGTCACTGTTGAAGATTTCCTTGTATTTGCCTTCGAAAGGAACACCGACTGCCTGCTTTTCGTAAACCACCGGCGTAAAGTTGCAGATGACGAAAAGCGTATCCTCCGGCCGTTCGGTCTTTCTGACAAATGTGACGATGCTGTGGTCTGCGTCGAGGCAGCTCATCCACTCGAAGCCGTCCGGATCCTGGTCAAGCTCGTACAACGCAGGCTGACTGCGGTAGAGACCGAACAGATCTTTCATCATCCGGTGAATCTTGGCATTCAGGGTGCCTCCCCGGTCGCCCTCGACACGGTCGGTCAGAAGATGCCATTCAAGGCTTCTCTCCTCGCTCCACTCCGAAAGCGGTGCCATATCCTGACCCATGAACAGAAGCTTCTTGCCCGGATGGGTCATCATGAAGCCGTATGCCACACGCAGGTTTGCGAACTTCTCCTCGTAACTGCCGGGCATCTTGCCGAGCATCGAGCCCTTGCCGTGAACGACTTCGTCATGTGAGAACACAAGAATGAAGTTCTCGCTGTAAGCATAAATCATGCTGAACGTAAGCGAACCATGGCAGCCTCTTCTGAAAAGCGGATCCTGGCGCATGTACATTGTGAAGTCGTTCATCCAGCCCATGTTCCACTTAAAATCGAAGCCGAGGCCGTCATCCTGCAGATCGCCTGTAATCTTCGGCCATGCCGTCGACTCTTCCGCAATCATAAGTCTGCCGGGGAGTCTCTTGCCTACAATGGAATTGAGATGCTTCAAAAGCTCGATGGCCTCGAGGTTCTCGTTGCCGCCGTATATGTTGGCAACCCACTCACCGTCGTTCTTGCCGTAATCGAGATAAAGCATGGAAGCCACAGCGTCCATCCGGATGCCGTCCGCATGGTACTCGGACAGCCAGAACAGGGCGCTTGCAATCAGGAAGTTCGAAACCTCGGGACGTCCGTAGTTGAAGATCAGCGTACCCCAATGCGGGTGCGCGCCCTTTCTCGGATCCCAGTGCTCGTAAAGGCACGTTCCGTCGAAATTGGAAAGACCGAACGTATCTCTCGGAAAATGAGCCGGTACCCAGTCAAGAATGACACCGATGCCCTGCTCGTGCATGTAATTCATGAAATAGCGGAAGTCATCCGGCGTTCCGTATCTTGCGGTGACGCTGTAATAACCGGTTACCTGGTAACCCCAGGAAGCATCCAACGGATGCTCCATGACCGGCATCAGCTCGATGTGCGTGTAGCCCATCTCCTTCACGTAATCCGCAAGCATGACCGCCAGCTCGCGGTAATTGTAAAAGCTGCCGTTCTCCTCTGCGGGCTTCTTCCAGGAGCCGAGATGAACCTCGTAAATGTTCATCGGCAGCTTCTTGAAGTCTTTGCCTTCAAGATCCTTCAGATAAGCGTCATCGGTCCACTCGAACTTCCGAAGGTCCACGACGATGCTCGCGGTTCCGGGGCGAAGCTCGGATGCATTGGCGTACGGATCGGCCTTCAGGTAGGTCAGGCCGCCCTTAACCTTCAGCTCGTACTTGTAAATGTCACCGGCCTTGGCTTCGGGAAGAAACAGCTCGAATACGCCGCTGTCCCCGAGACGACGCATCGGATTGCGTCTGCCGTCCCAGTGGTTGAAATCTCCTACAACACTGATGCGGAGTACGTTCGGTGCCCAAACGGCGAAATATACGCCGTCCACGCCGTCGACCGTCATCGGGTGAGCGCCGAGCACGTCGTAAATCCGGTAATTGATTCCTGCACGAAACGCCTGCAGGTCTCCCTCGGAAATCTGCGGCGCAAAGCGATATGCATCCTCGCAGATCCGTTCTCCCTGCGGATAGACAAACTTAAGCGTGTACTTCGGAATCTTCTTTCCGGGAAGAAGCACGGCAAAATAACCGCCCTCATCCACACGCTCCATCGGCACGGCGTCGCTTCCCGTGAGGACGAACACCTCCTGCGCATCCGGGTCGAATGCGGCAATCAGAATTCCGTCCGCTGTCACTTTCGGTCCGAGCACCTGATGCGGATTGTCATGCTCCGAGTAGACGACCGCCTCGATTTCGGGCCAATTCATCAACTTGTACAAGGTTTCGTTCATAGCTGATCTCCTTTCGGAAATTTACTCGTAATACCAGGCTTCCTGTTCGATTTCGTCCTGGTCTTCCTTCTTCGGCATGTAAGCGCGAAGCACTTTCTCCATCATAAACGAAAGAATCAGGACATATACGGCAGGGGCAAGCAGTACAAACGGACTCAACAGAAGATAGTCCCCGATCAATACGATTGCAACGATTCCGATCAGGCCGAACATTGTCGTCGGCAGATGCCGGAAGCTCATATACAGGCTTAAATGCAGAATATCCTTCGTCTTCATCGTAAAGCGGGACAAAATCGGATAGACATAAATGCTCACCATGACGAAAAGGATTGCAAGAATCAGCACAAGCCAATAATATACCTGTCCGATATAAGACTTTGCATCCATGGCAGTCGCAAAACTGTACGAGAAAATCAGTCCTCCGCCGATAATCAGCTGTCCTATTCCGATGATCGCCGCCTGTTTGAAATTCTGTTTAAACGAATGGAAGAAGGTCTTGGACGGATATCCTCTGCTCTTGCGGATGTTCTTCACGATGGCATAATAAAGTGCCGTGCAGGACGGTCCGATGAAGGCCGGCAGAGTGATTATAAAAAGAAAATCCACTACCATAAGGTCCCAAATCTTGGAAAGCGTGGAGAAGAATTTATTGTCAACGTCGAATATTTTGCTCATTACTACCTCCGAAAAAAGCACATACACAGTTATAATACCATATACCACGCAAAATGACAATTAAAGAAATGCAGGAATTTGCCTGTATTTGTGTCCTTTTTCATTGTCTTCCGAAGGAAAATGTGATAGACTTTCCTAAAAGGCATCCGATGCCGAAGAAAAAGGGGGGATATCCACCGATGAACACGAAGAAATACGGCCTTGTTCTTTCCGGAGGCGGAGGGAAAGGCGCCTACCAGGTCGGTGCATTCAAAGCGCTTCACGAACTCGGAATCGACGCTTCCATAAGAGGCATCTCCGGAAGCTCCGTCGGCGCGTTAAACGCGGTTTTACTGCTGAACGGCAATTACCGTACGGCAGAGGAAACCTGGGTCAGCATCAAGCCCATTCATTTTCTGAACATGGAACCCGACGGCTATTGTTCCCGGGATGATCTCTTAAGGCTTACGGACGAGCGAATCGATCTGAACAAAGTCTCCCAAAGTCCCGTTCCCGCTTACATCACCGTCACCAAATCCGATCCGCCGGAATCCTCAAAGATTCCCGCACAGATCGGCTCTGCCGTGAACAGCCTGCGTGAGGACCGTTACGAGCGCGAAGGTGAACACCTTCTGATCAACGGCCGCTCACCCGAGTACATCAAAAATGTACTGCTTGCTTCCACGTCCATTCCGCTCGTGTATGCTCCCGTCGAGATCGACGGCAGCTGGTACCGCGACGGCGGCCTTTACGATGCCGTTCCGATTCGTCCGCTCATTGAGACGGGCCTTACGGATCTGATCATCGTCAAGTGCTCACCGAATCAGCAGGTCGACCCTTATCTGCTCTCCCGTGCGGATTCGGTCATCGAGATTTCTCCGAGCTCGGACATCGGCTCGCTTTTCTCGGGCACGCTTGATTTTGACGGAAAGAATGCGATGTTCCGTCTCCAGCTCGGATACTATGACACGCTCCGCACCTTCGAATACGCCAAGAGAAAGGCCGACGGCTTCCCGCCCTCTGAGGAGGAGAAGCGTCAGAGAATCGCACAGGACCGCGAGCGCGCGCAGTCTCTTTCCCGCGTTTCCGAGCATGTGCAGGACATCGACCGCAACCGTTCCAAGATTGATTCGATCATGAAAAAATACGGGCTGTAGAAATCCTACAACCCGTAACCCGTTATCCCGGCATCCGCATGGTGTCGGGATTTCTTTTTTTCGTTTCCGTGAAGCCGTCAACAAATACATCCGGAAGCGCTTTCACACACTCGGTGACCTCGGCAATCCGGCCGGAAAGCTGGCGTCTGATTTCGTCCTCGCCGAGTTCCGAAAGATGCAGCGGAATGTCGCTGATATAGCCTTCCCGACGCACAAGCACATGCAGCTTGTTGCCGAATATGCTCAGCTCGCAGTCGCTTCCGATGGAAGCCGCAAGCCTCAGCAGGCACTGCTTATAATACTCCGAAGGCTCGTTTCCGCCCATATGAAAGAACAGTCCGCCGTCCTTCGCTTTTCCGAGCGATTTCCCCGGAAAATCCGACGTCGCATTTCGGCTGATGAACCGTCCCGACATATACGTGAGTCCTGTCATCGTATTCTCGGGAAGTGTGAACACCATCCAGTTCACTTCAAACGTCTCCCTTCCCGGAGACAGATTCACATTGGCTCTTTCAAACCGGATTCCGTTGCAGACGCCGGTCATATATTCCTTGTTGATCAGGTAAGACCGCACAGGCGGTGTTCTGTAAAAGTTTCGGACATCCGGACGCCCGTCGTTCACAAGACCGCTTCCGTACAGCGTTTCTTCGGACAGCCCGCCGAGCGGGTCAAATGCGAAACCGTCGACGAACGGCGCCGCTTCCTCATAGGCGGCCTTTTTGTAAAATGCCTCCATCTCGCGGTTTCTGTCCCGGTTTCTTGTCACCAAAAGATACGGGATTCCGAGACCCCAAAAGGCCATGTATCCGAGTATCGTAAGACCTGCCAAAACCGAAAAAACTTCCGCATCCGTCGCATTGCTTGCAATGAAGAGTAAGACAATCAACGGCACAAAAGCCAGGGAAATCCACATAAACCATTTTCTCGAATTCTTACGCTTTTTCGAGAGTCGTTCGTATTCCCGCGCAGCGTTTTCGTAATCAGACTCATACATCTGTAAGGTAACCCCCTCTATAAACGGCTTAGTCTATTGTAGCCGTTCTTCCGCCTGTCTTCAACCCTTTTTCGAAAACGGGTTCCATTTTCCGAAAGCAGACGGGACGGAACACTCGTTAAGAAACGCGTTTTCATCCGCCCAGGAATACCCCTCGGGAAGCGCGGAGGTTTCGTTTTGGACAGTCCCTCCGTATGCCTTCATCTCCCATTTGATATGCGTGAAAACATGAACGGCATTCTCTTCTTTTTGAAGCTTCCCGCTCGAAAGGGAGAGCATCGGAAGAAGCCCGTTAAGCGCCTGTCCGGCTGCCTTTTCGCTCAAAGCGCCGGGCACATTCGGAAACTCATAAAGCCCCGCAAGCAACCCTTTATCAGGGCGCTTATGCAGTAATACGCGGTCTCCCTGCCGAAGCAGAAAGACGGTCCTTTTCTCCGTCCTGCGCTCCTTCTTCGCCGCGCGCACCGGGATCTCCGATGCCGTGCCTTCGGCAAATGCCACGCAAAGATGCATGAGCGGACATTCCTCACAACGGGGCGCCCCGTTCGGAACGCAGATGCCGGCCCCGAGATCCATCAGTGCCTGATTAAGCGCACCGGACTCCTTCCCGGGCATCACAGCTCTGAGCCTTTCGGTCAGGTCTTTCTTCACTGCGGGCGACAGGATATCCTCCCTGCTTCCGTTAAGCCTCGCGCAGACACGAAGCACGTTGCCGTCAACGGCCGGCTCGGGCTTTTGAAACGCAATCGAAGAAATCGCGCCGGCCGTGTAATCGCCGATGCCCGGAAGACTTTTAAGCGTCCGGTAATCCTCCGGAAGCTTACCTTCGTACTGCTTTGTGACGATTTCCGCCGCCTTCTTCAGGTTTCTGCACCGCGAATAATATCCGAGTCCTTCCCAAAGCTTCATAAGCCTGTCATCGGGGCAGGCTACGAGAGACGGGATATCCGGAAGCTCCGAAAGGAACCGCATATAGTAGCCGCGCACGGCTTCCACCCTCGTCTGCTGCAGCATGATCTCCGAAATCCAGACATGATAAGCAGAAGGGTCCTCCCTCCACGGAAGAACCCTCGCGTTATAACGGTACCAATGTAAGAGATAGGGAATCATTTCCTTCAGTCTGTCCACGGTCCGCTCCTTTCCGATTAACCGGCTGCCTGCTCTTCGCCTGCTTCGGGCTTTAATGCCTGCATCTGCAGCTGGGCAGTAACCAGTTTGTAGTAAATTCCTTTTTGCTCCATCAGCTCGTTGTGCGTTCCGACCTCTGCAATGCGATGCCCGTCGATTACGACAAGGCGGTCCGCATCCTTCAGCGTCGAAAGACGGTGTGCGATGGCAAATGTCGTGCAATTTGCCGTAAGCCGCTCAAGTGCCTTCTGAATCAGATACTCGCTCTCGGTATCGAGCGCCGAGGTTGCCTCGTCGAGAATCAGAAGCTTCGGCTTGTTAAGAATGGCTCTGGCAATCGCAAGACGCTGCCGCTCTCCGCCGGAAAGGCTGTAGCCGTGCTCTCCGACGTATGTGTTGTAGCCGTCCGGCGTCTTGACGATGAAATCATGCGCATTGGCCATCTTGGCCGCCATGATGATTTCCTCCTCGGTCGCATCGGGCTTGGCAAATTTCAGGTTGTTGTAGATGGTTCCGGCAAAGAGGAAGTTTTCCTGCAGAACCACGCCGATCTGCGAGTGGTATTTTTCAATGCGAAGATCGTTGATGTCCACTCCGTCGATCAGAAGGTGACCGTCGTCAACCTCGTAAAGACGCATGATCAGGTTGATCAGAGTCGATTTGCCGGTGCCGGAAGCGCCGACAAGACCGATCATCTCACCCGGCTTCACCTTCAGGTTAATCTTCTCGAGAACCGGCTCGTAGGAGCGGTAACCGAACGTGACATCCTGAAACTCGACTTCGCCTTTTACATCGATATCCACGGCCTTTTCGCTGTCTCGAATGAGCGGTTCCTCATCCATGACGTCATAGATTCGCTCAAGGCTCGTCATCAGCTGTGTGATCATACGGGGCAGGAACGTCATCCACCCGAGCGGTCCGTAAAGCATCCACGTATAGTTGATGAACTGCTGCAGCTGACCTACCGTAAAGCGGTCCTCCAAAACGCCGAGTCCGCCGAAATACGTCACGACATATACGCCCATGCCCATGACAAATGAGATGATCGGGAATAAGGATGCCCAGAATACCTCATTTCTCTCCTGAACCTTCGCAAAGTCATCCGTAAGCTTGCGGAAATGCTCCGTCTCCTGCTCCTCGGTACCGAAAGACTTCACGACGCGCATGCCGGCCAGAATGTCCTGCAGGCCGCTGTTCGTCTTATCGAAACGGTGCCACTGCATGTGGAAACGGCGGTGGATGTTCTTACGGAACGAAATGGAAAGTCCGAGTGCAATCGGCACAAATACAACCGACATCAGCGTCAGCTTCCAGTCCATCGTAAGCATGACAACCACAACCGAGATCATCGAAATGATGCACGAGAACATGCCCGCGAACGCTTCCTCCATGAAGCGGCGCACCTGTCTCGTATCGTCCACGATACGGTTCATCAGTTCACCCGGACGACGGTCCTGAATGAACGAAAGCGACAGAATCTGAACCTTCTTGTAAAGCATTGCGCGAAGGTCCATGCTCATCTTCGTGCCCATCGAAATGCACATCCAGTACCGAAGAACGTGCAGAAGAATCGTAACAGCCGTCACACCGATCAGGATGCCGGCATAGATGCCGATTTCCTTCATTCCGCCCTTACGGACCTTCAGATAATCGTCGATGAAGACCTGCTGAATCTTCGGAACAAGCAGCTGAACGCCTGCCACGCCGACCATCAGAAGCGCGATGACCGCAAGTCTTCCCTTGTAAGCTCCGCAGAGCTTGAAAAACTTCCAAAGGACGGAGGGCTTATGGCTGCACTTCGGACACTCTCTCGTGCCGCGGAGCGCCCGGCCGCAGATCGGACAGGTTTTGTCATATTCACGGCTGATGACCTGCTTCGGAACACCGTCCCTAAGAAGAAGCGCGCCCTTTGCGATAAATGCGACACGGCTTACATGCTTCATCGTGAACCGGGCAAGAATCCGTTCCTCGGGCTCCTGAACCGTTCTGACGATCAGGATGCCGTTGTTAACAAGCGGGTCGCACTTCAGATACGTGATATCCGAAAGCGGAAGCTCGGTCACCGTTTTCTGCCCCGAAAGAATCAGGAGCCGGCGGTTCGTCACAACGATATATCCGTCGTGCTTCATTCTTCCGTCTTCACCGATATCATAGGGGGAGCAGTACCGTATCTCCTCTCCGTCCGCCGGGGAAAAGGCCTTTCGGCTCTCCGCCGGCAAATCAAATTTCAAATTCATAATGTAATCCTTCCCGCTGCAGCGCAGCATGAGACAACTGTTCTTTGTAAAGCCCGCCCGGCAAATGCCTGCGGTCCGCTTCTTACAGGAACAGATCCAGCTTTTTCAGCTCGCCTGCCGACAGTCTGGTATAATCCGGTATTTCAAAACGGTTGCCGTCAAGGTCGGTAACCATCAGACGAACATCCGAGAGGCTGACAACGGAGCTGGAATTCATGTAAATGACAAACCTGCACGGTCCTTCGTTGGTATCCACATCCCAGTAGGCGTGTCCGTATTCCTCTTTGATATCGTTAATCTTCGTAATGATCGGGGTAAAGTAGCGAAGGTTCATCTGCTCCTCAAGCATCTTTCTCGTTTCCTTCGATACATCCTTCGCAATGTCCTTGATAATGCCGATTTCTCTCGACTTTTCCTCCGTCGTGCGGATGGAAATATACGTATTCGGAGAGGTGAAAGGAAAGCTTCTCACAACACGAATGCGGTCGTATTTTTCAGGCTTTCCGTCCTCACCGTTCGGAATTTCCAGTGAGACAAATCCCCCGGGAGTGCGGCTGAACTTCGCATTTTCGTCCGTCAGGAAGCGAAGGCGAAGCATAGCCTCGGTCTCTGCCTCCATCTGTTCGAGGTTGAATTCCTCGTCCGCTCCTTCAAAATTCTTTAAACCCATAATATGCTCCTATCTCCGGCTGCTGCCGGAATATCCTCCAAAACGTAAACTCTTCGCCTATTCGATTCCCTTAAGCGCGAGCGCCTTCGTCTGCAGCTCTTTGAGCTTGTAATAGACACCCTTCTGCTTCAGCAGTTCCTCGTGCGTGCCCTGTTCGGCAATCTTTCCTTCGTCGATGACAATCAGCGAATCCGCATCGCGAAGTGTAGAAAGACGGTGCGCAATCGAGATCGTCGTACGACCCTTGATCAGCATGTTGATGGACTGCTGAATGGCCTGCTCGGTCTCGGTGTCAACGGCAGCCGTTGCCTCGTCGAGAATCAGGATCTTGGGATTGGCAAGAATGGCTCTCGCAATCGAAATACGCTGTCTTTCACCGCCCGAGAGATCTCTTCCCGAAGAACCGATGATCGTGTCGTAACCGTCCGGCATCCGGCAGATGAAGTCATGCGCGCTCGCCAGCACGGCTGCTCTTATGATTTCCGCGCGGCTTGCGTCCTTTCTTGCATAGGCGATATTCTCCGCAACCGTTCCCATGAACATGTAGGTCTCCTGCGAAACCATCGCAACGTTTCCGCGAAGCGTCTTGAAGGAAAGGTCCTTCAGGTTCACGCCGTCAAGCGTAACCGTGCCCTCCTGCGGATCGTACAGTCTTGAGATCAGGTTGACAATCGTTGTCTTGCCCGCGCCGGAACGTCCGACGATTCCGAGCATGTGACCGCCCTCGACCTTCAGATTGATGTTCTTCAGAACAGGCTTGTTCTTCTCGTAACCGAACGTCACGTTCTTCATCTCGACGGTTCCCTCGATATGCTCGAGCGAGATTGCATTTTCCTTCTCCTGGATTTCCGGAACCGCGTCGATGATTTCGAACATACGCTGTGCGCTGTTCATGCAGTTCGTGAACCACCGGAAGAAGAACGACATGAAGTCCATCGGACCGGTCATCTGGCCTACATATCCGGCAAATGTGATCAGAATCGGGTAATCGAACCGCTTCTGAATGAGAATCAGGTATGCGCCGACGATGTATACCATCAGGGACGCAAGGTTCTCCGCTGCCGAATAGAGTGCCGAGAATTTGTTATCGTAATTCATGACCGCAAGATCGGCGCTTCTGACTTTTTCATTGCTCTTGTCGAAACGGCGTACCTCGCTGCCTTCCTGACCGAAAGCCTTAACGACGCGGGCACCGCTTAAGTTGTCGTGAATCTTCGAATTCAGCGATCTTGTCGCGCGGTGTCTTCTGCCGTAACGGTGCCAGAGTCTCGGAAGCATGAACCAGCTTACCAAAAACGTGATCGGCATGAACATGAGCGCCACAATCGCAAGCGGCCAGCTCAGCCGAAACATCACCACCGCCATGGCAATGATGGAGAAAACATTGATTAAAAAGTACGGCAAACCGTCAATGAAAAAGCCCGAAACCTCGTCCGAGTCGGACATGACACGGGTCATCAGGGAACCGGTCTGCTTGCTTGTGAAAAAGTTGATGGAGAGCTTTCCCATCGCGCCGAAAACGTCATTTCTCATGGACTTGACGACTCTCGGAACAATCTTCGCGGTCATGACACCCTGCAGGATTCCGACAAGCTGCATCGTGATCTTCGTCATCACCATCGTCAAAACAATCAGAAGAAGAATCACCGCAAAGCGGTTGCCCTCAACCGAAAGGAACGAAAGGAACTTTTCGTCCTTTCCGAGAACCCTGTCGTAAAGCACGACGCCGTTCAGATAAGGCCAGATGATGTTCAGTGCCGCTGTTGCCAGATAGCATAAAAACATCACGAGAATCCGCCATTTGTAAGGCTTCAGATATCCGAGCGTGCGCCGGAAGATGGACTTCTTGTTCATGCACTTCGGACAAACCTTACGGTCGGAATCCGGGTACATCATGCCGCAAACCGGGCAGAACTCTTCCTCCTCGTCATCCTTAAGGGCTTCCTCATCGATTTCCTTGCCGTCGATGATTTTCTCGCATAACCGCTCGATTTTTGTGGCGCCGGACATGCAGTGGTTCGAAACCGCTGCCGCCGTCTCGGCAAGTCCCTCTGCTTCGGGATCGTTGACGTCTTTATGAACCAAAATCAGAAATCCGCCGCTGACCGAGCGTTCTATGTATGCTTTTTTCAAATCCGAGACATCGAATTCGGCGAAGTTCCATTTGCGGTCGCGTGCGACCGTTCTGGACTTTCGCGTCTCCATGCCTTTAAAAAAGTGAATTTCTCCGGAAAGCGGATCGGCTGTTGCCGAAATCAGCTTCTTACCCTTTGTCAGGATAAGCCATCCCGGCGTAAAATCACAGTTTAAATCCATATCGGTGCGTACGCTTACATAGATATCCGCTTCCGTTATTCCGCGGCTTTTAAGCTCTGCTCCGATCTCCTGCGGAAGCTTTCCGGACTTCTTAATACTCTCTTCCGAAATCTCCCGTTTCTTATTCTTCATTGGTATCCTCATTTCCCTGCCGAAAGGCAGCTTAAAAGACTAAAAAGGGCACGACGGAAACCGCCGTGCCCGGAACATTTCACGCAGGTTTCGTCGCATACCGAAACCATATCAGAAATGACCCTTCATAATGTTGCTGAAATCAAATGTCGCGAAGTAATCCGCAGGCTTTTCCGCCCTTCGGATCATCTTAACCGATCCGTCAGGCTTAAGCAGCAGCTCCGCCGATTTCAGTTTACCGTTGTAATTATACCCCATGGCAAAGCCGTGGGCACCGGTATCATGTATGAACAGGTAATCGCCGATATCGATCTTCGGCAGTTTGCGGTCAATCGCAAACTTATCGTTATTCTCGCATAAAGAACCGACCACATCATAAGTGTGATCGCACGGCTCATTCTCCTTCCCCAGGACCGTGATGTGATGATACGCCCCGTACATTGCAGGCCGCATCAGGTTTACGGCGCAGGCGTCCACGCCGATGTACTCTTTGTAAATGTGCTTCTCGTGAATAGCCCGGACTACAAGCCCGCCGTAAGGCGCCAGCATAAAACGCCCAAGTTCGGTATAGACGGCAACATCGCCCATGCCTGCAGGCACAAGAATCTCGTCGAAAGCTTCCTTCACGCCGCGACCGACAGCTGCAATATCAACAGCCTTCTGGTCAGGACGATACGGGATTCCGATTCCGCCGGAAAGATTCACGAATGCAATATGCGCACCGGTAGCCTTGTTAAGCTCCACTGCGAGCGTGAACAGAGTCCGAGCCAGAGTCGGATAATAGTTCTCCGCAATCGTGTTGCTTACGAGGAACGAATGTACGCCGAAATGCTTTACTCCGAGAGCCTTCAACTCGCCAAATGCCGCGATCAGCTGCTCTTTCGTGCAACCGTATTTGGCGTCACCGGGGTTGTCCATGATGCCGTTTCCGAGCTCATAGATTCCGCCGGGGTTGTACCGCATGCAAACAGTCTCCGGAATGCCGCACTCCTCTTTCAGGAAAGGAATATGCGTAACATCGTCAAGGTTGATGAATGCACCCAATTCGCGCGCTTTGGTAAACTCCCCGCGAGGCGTTTCGTTAGAGGAGAACATAATATCCCCGTCTTTCATTCCCGCCGCGTCGGCAAGGCAGAGTTCCGTAAAGGAAGAGCAGTCTGCACCGCAGCCTTCCTCTCTCAAAATCTGCAGGATGTACGGATTGGGAGTAGCCTTAACCGCAAAAAACTCCTTATAACCTTTGTTCCAGGCAAATGCAGCTTTCAATTCGCGCGCATTACGTCTGATGGCAGCTTCGTCATAGATATGGAAAGGCGTAGGATACGTCTTCACAATCTCTTCAATCTGCTGTTTGGTTACAAACGGTTTCTTGCTCATGTTACTCTCCTTTCTGCAAAAATCTTCGTAATTATATCACGATGCCTCCCCGTTTGCAACACATTTTTCAGTAAAGTGAACGCCTTTTCCCCACTGTGATTTGATTTTACAACGAAACGGTGTTTTCCGTAAATGAAGCATGTTTTCCCATCCTGTGCGAAATCATGTCAATTGCCCTGAAAAACGCGAACAAATTTTCGATTTTTCCATCTTTTGCTTGCAAAGAGTTGCTAAATATGGTATATTTTTATTGCTATGGGCACAATCGCTAGTGTCCGGAAATTCAAGCAAGGAAGGTTCTGTTATGGCTGAATACGACGGCAGTCAGATCGTTGTTTTAGAAGGTCTCGAAGCGGTTCGGAAGCGTCCCGGCATGTATATCGGTTCTACCGGTACGAAGGGACTTCACCACCTCATCTGGGAGATTCTTGACAACGGCATTGACGAGCATTTGGCAGGATACTGCAACGAAGTTCAGATCATTTTACAAAAGGACGGCGGGATTACGATTATCGATAACGGCCGAGGCGTTCCGGTGGACATCCACCCGACCAAGAAGATTCCGACGGCCCGTGTCGTATATACGATACTGCATGCGGGCGGCAAGTTCGGCAATACCGTTTATAAGGTATCCGGCGGTCTGCACGGCGTCGGCGCTTCCGTCGTGAATGCGCTTTCTTCAAAGATGATCGTCGAGATTCGAAGAAACGGGAATATCTACATGGATTCCTATGAAAAGGGCGGTCATCCGGTTACGAAGCTCGAGAACGGCCTGCTCCCGGTCATCGGCACCTGCAAGAAGAGCGATACCGGAACGAAGGTTACCTTCTATCCCGACCCGGAAATCTTCGAAACCGTTAAGTTCAGCCCCGAAACCATCTGCAAGAGGCTTAAGGAAATTGCCTTTTTGAACAAAGGACTTACGCTCCGCTTCCGCGACGAGCGCTCCGGTGACGAGCGCGTCTATTACGAAGAGCACGGAATCAAGAGCTTCATCTCCTATATCAACCGCGAAGCGACACCGCTTCACGCGGAACCGATTTACATCGAAGGCAGCAAAGGCGACATCGAGGTCGAAGTCGCCCTGCAGTATATAAACGATTATTCCGAGCAGATCAATGCATACTGCAACCGCATCAACGTTGTCGACGGCGGAACGCTCGTGACCGGTTTCAAGACCGCTCTCACGAGGGTTCTCAATTCGTATGCAAGAGAGCTCGGCTATTTAAAGGACAAGGACGAAAACTACGACGGCAAGGACGTCAGAAACGGTCTCGTTGCCATCGTCTCGATTAAGCATCCGGACCCGCAGTTCGAAGGCCAGACCAAGACCAAGCTCGGCAATACCGATGCAAAGACTGCGGTCGACGAGGTATTTGCCGCGGAAGTGACAAGATACTTCGACAAGAACGTCGAGGTGCTCCGCGCGATTCTTGATAATACCGCCCGTTCCTGCCGCGCCCGTCAGGCAAGTGACAAAGCGCGGAGCGCGGTTTTGAAACAGCTGAACGACTTTGATACCAAATCCAAGCTTGCCGCGTGCTCTTCGAAGAAGCCCGCCGAGTGCGAGATTTACATCGTCGAAGGTGATTCCGCAGGCGGCACCGTAAAGAATGCCCGTGACCGAAAGACGCAGGCTGTGCTTCCGCTTCGAGGCAAGATTCTGAACGTTGAGAAAGCAACGCTTGAAAAGATTCTGCAGAACAACGAAATCCGATCGATGATCTCCGCCTTCGGCTGCGGCATCAGCGAGGAATTCGATATCAACAAGCTCCGTTACGACAAGATCATCATTCTGACCGATGCCGATGTCGACGGTGCGCATATCAGCACGCTTTTGCTTACATTTTTCTATCGCTTCATGCCGGAGCTGATTCTAAACGGCAAAGTCTACCGCGGTCTTCCGCCGCTTTACAAGATTGAGTACGAAGTTCCCGGCAAGAAGGGCACGAAGAAGGAAAGCATGTATCTGATGAACGACTTTGAGCTCGATAAGAAGCGCCGCGAGATTGAGGAAAGCAAGGGTAAGATTCATTCCCTGCAGCGCTATAAGGGTCTCGGCGAGATGGATGCCCACCAGCTTTGGGAGACAACGCTTGACCCTGCGCAGCGCGTCATTGCGCAGGTTTCCATCGGAGACACCGTCGAAGCCGACGAAGTTACCAGTCTTCTGATGGGCAGCAATGTCGTTCCGAGAAGACAGTTCATCATCGACGAAGCCAAGTACGCGAATCTGGATATCACCTGACAGGAGGCAATAAGTTTTGAATACCGAGAAAGAATCCGTAATCCAGCTGGATTTTGCGGAAGAAATGAAAACCTCCTTCCGTGACTATGCAATGAGCGTCATCATCGCCCGTGCCATTCCGGATGTGAGGGACGGCCTGAAGCCGGTTCAGCGGCGCATTCTTTACGCCATGAAGGAGCTCGGACTTGATCCGAAGAAGCCTCACCGTAAGAGTGCCCGTATCGTCGGCGATACCATGGGTAAATACCATCCGCACGGCGACTCTTCGATTTACGAAGCGCTCGTGCATATGACCGAGAACTACTCTCTCGCCATTCCGCTCGTCGACGGCCACGGTAACTTCGGTTCCATCGACGGCGACGGCGCTGCTGCCATGCGTTATACCGAGGCCAGGCTCTCGGAAGGCGCCATGACGATGCTCGATCACCTGGATCAGGGACTCGTCGAATTTGTCCCGAACTTTGATGAGAACGAGAAGGAACCGACCGTTCTGCCGGCCATGCTTCCGAATCTTCTGATCAACGGCACGACCGGTATCGCCGTCGGCATGGCGACAAGCATTCCGCCGCACAACCCGGTGGAGGTCATCGACGGTGCGATTGCCGTCATGCATGACCCGTATATCACGACCGAAGATCTGATGCAGCTGATCCCCGGCCCGGATTTCCCGACCGGCGGCACAATTGTCAACGGCGACGAGCTTCTTTCGATGTACGAAACCGGCGAAGGCAAAGTCCGCATCCGTGCCAAAGCCGAAATCGAGAACGGCGAATACGGTAAAAAGAACATCGTCATCACGGAAATTCCGTATACGGCAGCCGGCAACAAGACCAAGCTTGTCGAGGAGCTCGCAGACGCAGTCAGGAACAAGACCTTTGAGGAAATCGCGGACGTCAGGGATGAGTCCTCCAAGGAAGGTCTCCGCATCGTCATCGAGGTCAAGAAGGACCGCGACCCCGAGAACCTGCTGAATGGCTTATATAAGAAAACCTCTCTCGAGGATACCTACGGTGTGAACTTTATCGCGGTCAAGGACGGACAGCCCGGCACCTTCCCGCTCAAGCGTCTCCTTCAGGAATTCATCGACTTCCAGGATGAGCTTTATACAAAGGAATACCAATACCTTCTGGACCGTGCAACGAAGCGTCTTGAGGTTGTCAGCGGTCTGATCCGTGCCGTCGACGTCATCGATTTCATCATCGAAGTGCTCCGCGGCTCGAAGGATCTCAGACAGGCCCGTGAATGCCTGATGCACGGCGCCATCGACGACATCCGCTTTAAAACCGAGGAAGCCAAAAAGGCCGCCAGACAGTTTGATTTCACGGAACGTCAGGCCGACGCGATTCTCGCGATGCAGTTAAGCAAGCTGGTCGGTCTCGAGCTTCTCAAACTGCAGCAGGAGGACGACGAGCTCCAGAAGAACATCAAGCGCTACAATAAGATTCTCGGCCGCAAGAGCGAGCTTTACAAGGTCATCGAAGAACAGCTTCTCGAATTCCGCACTCGCTTCTTCACGGAGCGCAAGACCGTCATCACCAACGAAACCACAAAGGCCTACGTCGTTGAAGAAAAGATCGAAGATCTGATGCTTCTCATCGACCGCTTCGGCTATATGAAGGCTGTTGACACGCCCTCCTATCAGAAGGCTGCGCCGGAAACCCTCGCCGAATTCACGCATATCTGCCCGATCCGTTCCAACGACCGGCTTTGCATTTTCACCGCGCAGGGCAATATGTACCAGCTCAAGGTATCTCAAATTCCGCGCGCCAAAATCCGTGACAAAGGAACTTTATACCAAACGCTCACCAGGATCGGCTCGGAGGACGCCGTTTTGTTCATCGCCTTTGAGGATCTTTTCAATTCGATGCTCCTCTTCGTCACGCGAAACGGCCTTGTCAAGCAGGTTTCCGGCATCGAGTTCGATACGAACCGTGCCGTGGTAAATACAACGAAGCTCGAGGACAACGACCTCATCGTCGGCCTTCGCGCCATGACCGCCAAGGAAGTGACCTCCGGTCACCAGAAGGTCATCCTTATGACCGAGAAGAAGCTTTCTCTCGGCTTCCCGCTTGATGAGGTTCCGGAGCTCAAGAAGACTTCAAAGGGCGTTAAGGGCATTTCTCTTGACAAGAACGACCATGTCATTTTCGGCACGTCACTTGACCAGAACGCCGAGGAATTCTCGTTCGACGGTAAAACCTACCATGCCAAAAAAATCCGCAACCGCAAACGTGCCGCCAAGGGGCAGAAAGCTACGTTATAGTTTCCCTTGACGGTTGCATCGGGAATTACAGAATTTTAAAGAAGCAGCCTGCCTACCGGTGACGGACGGTTGCATCGGTAGTAATAAGAACAATCAATAAACAGCCTGCCTCGGCAGTCGGGCATGAAGAAGGAGGGTTATCCTTCTCATGCCCGACTCCGGGCGCGGCTGCTTTACTTGTTTATACCGATGCGACCTGTCTAACGTAAGGGCGCGGCTGCTTTCTTTTTATTTCCGATGCAACCGTGATTTAGAACTGCATAACCGGTGCTTTCAGGCCCTTGGCGGAGCATCGTAAGGGATTAGTTTGTACTGTGCCGGAAGGTTACCGGTCATACTTGAAGTTAATCTACAGTTTCCAGGCAGAATTGGTTTGTTCTGTGACGGAAGGTTGCCGATTATACGCGAAATTTTGTCACGGTTTGTTAAAGTTTTTGCAACCCGGGGGGTTGTTCTTTCGTCTTATTGAGTGAGAGGACAAACGGAGGTATCCCATGACAGATTCCGAAATCATTGAATTGTATCAAAAACGGGACGAAGGCGCCATCCGGCAGACCCAGGAGAAATACCAGCGGTATCTGATGAAAACGGCGATGCAGATTCTCGGGAATGAGCAGGATGCCGAAGAATGCGTGAATGACACGTATCTGGCCGCCTGGGAATCCATCCCCGCAAACCGCCCGGAACACCTGTCCCTATATTTGGCAAAGATTGTCCGCGCTAAGGCAATCGACCGCGTGCGCTATAACACAAGTGAGAAGCGCCGGTCGGAGGAATTCACATTTTCCATTGAGGAGCTTGACGAGGTCGTTTCTCCGGAGGCTTCGCCTGAGGAAGCATTGGATTCTTCTCTTCTTCGCGATGCCATCGGTGCATTTTTGCTGAAGCAGCCAACCAATGTCCGCAAGCTGTTCCTTGCCCGATACTTTTCCTTTCAATCTCTCAAAGAAGCGGCTTTTTCCTGCGGGATGAGCGAGTCGAAGGCCAAGACAGTTCTGTTCCGCTTACGAAGGAAGCTTCGGTCCTATTTAAAGAAGGAGGGATTTTCAGTATGAATAAAAAACAGTTGATAGATGCAATCGGTCAGCTTGACGATTCAGTATACGAAGGAACAGATATGCCTGATGTCCTTCCGGGCGAAAAGGCGATTGGAACCGGCAACGGACGTCATGGTCGAAAGGTCTTTTTACTTGCCGCTGCAGCAGTTTTACTGATCGGTGGCGCGGCAGTCGCTGCACCGCCGCTTCTTCGTCGCGGCGGGACGTTAAAACCCGAGGAAGAAAACGTGGACGGTAAGGATTACAACAGTTTCCGGTACGAAACAGGGGATGCTTCGCGCGTGCCCCTTTCGGAAATTACGGGAGGCGTTCTCGAATCCATGAAGGAAATTCCGGAACGAATAAAGAAACGAAGAAAGAATTTTAATATGGCGGACAGCTCGGATCCGACTTGCATTGTTAAACATTTTGATTCTCTGTCGGAAGCTCTGTCGTATATCGGTTATTCAAAACTGGTCTTCCCGGAAATGAATTATCCGTATAGTGAGATTCACACGGAAGCGCTCGGCACACGGGCATATCAAGCCGAAGGTTATGTTCCCGGAACCGAGGAATATGTGCTCGGATTTCTTACCTTTTCGGCATCCCAATACGATTCCGATTCAGGGATTATCTTTCAAAATATGATGTTCATTTACACGGAAGCATGCACATTTGACACTACGAATCTCGCGCTTGCGGGCTACCCGAAGGAGGAGTGTTCTTATGAAATGGAGGAACAGACCGTTAACGGACGTGTCTTCAGCGTCTTAAAAGAGCAGAACACTTCCGAGAATCCCTACTGGGAAAAGAGTATCGATGTGTTCTGGCAGGAGAACGGCGTCATATATACGTTGCATATTGTATACCCTGAGGACAAAGAGACAGAAGCCAACCGCATTACCGAAGAATGGATGAAGAGCTTCCCGTAAAGCATTCTCCGACGATTATCAAAAAACAGCCTGCTTTTTGCAGGCTGTTTCATTTTGTGAGTTATCTTTTCTAAGCGGTCAGGCACATCTTAACCGAGTAGCTTCTTGAGACGCTTTGCTGCTTCGATGGTGTCTTCGCGGTTACCGAAGGTGGAGAATCGGAAGAAGCCTTCTCCGCAGGCTCCGAAGCCTTCGCCGGGGGTGCCGACAACCTGAATCTCGTGAAGCAGGTAATCGAAGAATTCCCAGCTGCCCATGCCGTTCGGGCACTTCATCCAAATGTACGGGGCGTTCTTGCCGCCGGTATACCAGATGCCGAGGCTGTCAAGCGCATCGGTCAGAATCTTGGCATTGTCCTTATAGAAACGGATGTTGTCGTGAATCTGTTTCTGCCCTTCCTCGGTGAAGACCGCTGCGCCGCCCTTCTGAATGATGTAGCTGACGCCGTTCGTCTTGGTCGTGCGGTTTCTGATCCACATGTCATTGAGACGCATGCCGTTGCGAACCAGGTCCTTCGGAATCACGGTGTAGCCGAGTCTTGTGCCGGTGAAGCCTGCTGTTTTGGAAAATGAGCAGATTTCAATTGCACATGTCTTAGCGCCTTCAATCTCCATGATGCTTCTCGGAAGATGCTCTTCCTCGATAAAAGCTTCGTATGCCGCATCGAAAAGAATGACGGAACCGTTCTCGTTGGCAAAATCAACCCATTTCTTCAACTGCTCACAGTTGAAAACCGCTCCGGTCGGATTGTTCGGAGAGCAGATATACAAAAGGTCTGCCTTGGCGTCATCGCTCGGTTCGGGAAGGAAGCCGTTCTCCTTGCCGCTGGCAAGATGAACTATCTTCCGCCCTGCCATGATATTGGCATCCACATAGGCCGGATAAGCCGGTTCGATTACCAAAGAGCTTCCGCCCCGGTCAAACAGGTCTAAGATGTCACCGAGTTCATCACTTGCACCGCTCGATACAAAAACTTCATCGTCCGTAAGGTCGATTCCGCGCTTCCGATAGTATTCCGCAATCGTTGTGCGAAGGAAAGGCGCACCGGGCTCCGGCATATAGCCATGGAACCGTTCCGGGCTTGCCTGGTCGTCCACCGCTTCGTGAAGCGCCTTGATTACCGCGTCACAAAGGGGAAGGGAAACATCACCGATGCCCATGCGATACAGATGGGTTCCCGGATGCTCCTCCAGATATGCTTTGGTCTTCTTGGCAATGTTGAAGAAGAGATAGGAATCCTTCAAATCGCGGTAATGCATGTTGGGCGTAATCATCTTCTTTGCTCCTCATTAAAAGAGTTTATGCTTCCGCTCTCGCGGTGAATTCTCCGTCCTTCACGTCAAGAACGATTGTCTGACCCGGACGGATTTCATCCGCCAGAATCATCTTCGCGCTCAGAGTTTCCACATGCTGCTGCAGATACCGCTTCAGCGGACGGGCTCCGAATACCGGATCATAAGCGGCATTGACCGCATACTCCCGCGCTTCCGGAGTCAGTTTAACCGAAATCCTGCGCTCATGCAACCGCTCATTGAGTTCCTTCAGAAGCAAATCGATGATTCCGTTCACATTTTCCTTGGTAAGAGGCCGGAACAGAATAATCTCATCCAATCGGTTCAGAAACTCCGGGCGAAAATGTAACCGAAGCTCTTCGCGAACTGCTTTCTCGCTTTCCGGCGCAATCGTTCCGTCCGGACGGATTCCCTCAAGAAGATACTCGGCGCCGAGGTTCGATGTCATGATGAGGATCGTGTTCTTGAAGTCCACGGTACGTCCCTTGGAGTCCGTAATCCGTCCGTCGTCAAGCACCTGCAAAAGCACGTTAAAGACGTCCGGATGAGCCTTCTCGACTTCATCAAACAGCACAACGGAATAAGGCTTTCTGCGCACTGCTTCGGTCAGCTGCCCGCCCTCGTCATATCCGACATATCCGGGAGGCGCCCCGATCAGTCTCGCAACGCTGTGCTTTTCCATATATTCACTCATATCGATACGAACCATGTTCTGCTCGTTATCGAAAAGTGCCTCTGCAAGAGCCTTTGCAAGCTCCGTCTTGCCGACACCGGTCGGTCCCAAAAACAGGAAGGAACCGATGGGCTTGCCGGGATCCTTGATGCCCGCCTTCGAACGAAGGATGGCTTCGGTCACCTTCGTGACAGCCTCATCCTGACCGATTACACGGCGATGTAAAAGCTCACCGAGACGTAACGTCTTCTGCCGCTCGCCTTCCGTCAGCTTCGATACCGGAATGCCGGTCCAACGGGATACAATCCTGGCAATCTCGTCCTCGTCCACGGTCTCGTGAACAAGCGCGTCTTCCCTGCCTTTGGTTGCAGCCTCTGCCTCTTCAAGTTCTTTCGCCAGTTTCGGCAGTCTGCCGTATTTCAACTCAGCCGCCTTATCAAGATTATAGTGTCTCTCGGCATCGCTGATCTGCTTGGCAACTTCTTCCTGTTCCTCCTTGATGCGGCGGATCTTCTCGATGGCCGCCTTCTCGGAATCCCACTGTGCCTTTTTAATGGCAAATGTTTCCTTCTTCTCCTGCAGTTCCTTCTCTAAGGACGCAAGACGCTCCTTCGAGCCTTCATCTTCTTCCTTACGAAGTGCCGCTGCCTCAATCTCCATCTGCATTATTGAACGGCGCATGTCATCCATTTCGGTCGGCATGGAGTCAAGCTCGGTCTTAATCAAAGCACAGGCCTCGTCCACGAGGTCAATTGCCTTATCGGGCAGGAACCTGTCGGAAATGTAACGGTTGCTCAAAACCGCAGCACTGACAAGCGCACTGTCTGAAATCTTTACGCCGTGGAACACTTCGTAACGTTCCTTTAAACCACGCAGAATCGAAATCGTATCCTCGACCGTCGGCTCATCCACCAAAACAGGCTGGAAACGGCGCTCAAGGGCCGCATCCTTCTCCACGTACTGACGGTACTCGTTAAGTGTCGTAGCACCGATGCAGTGCAGCTCACCTCTTGCGAGCATAGGCTTTAACATATTGCCGGCATCCATTGCGCCGTCGGTCTTTCCGGCACCGACAATGGTATGCATCTCATCGATGAACAGGATAATCCTGCCGTCGCTCTTTCTGACTTCCTCCAAGACGGCTTTCAGACGCTCCTCAAACTCACCGCGGTACTTGGCGCCTGCCACAAGGGCACTCATATCAAGGGAAAATACCACCTTGTCTCTCAGTCCCTCGGGAACATCGCCGTTTACAATACGCTGCGCAAGACCTTCCACAACGGCAGTCTTACCGACGCCTGGTTCGCCGATCAGAACCGGATTGTTCTTCGTTTTACGGGAAAGAATCCGGATCACGTTTCGAATCTCGGCATCACGACCGATGACGGGATCAAGCTTCTGCGCACGGGCACGCTCCACAAGGTCGTAACCGTACTTCTCAAGCGTGTCGTAGGTTGCCTCCGGGTTGTCTGTATTCACCTGCTGGTTTCCGCGAACCGTGGCAAGCGCCTGCAAAAAGCGCTCTCTCGTGATTCGGAACTCATTCAGGATGGCTGCCGCCTCACGCTCCGCATACTTTAGGATCGAAAGGAACAGGTGCTCCACGCTGACATAGGAGTCGCCCATCGCCTTCGCCTCATCCTCCGCGTAAATCAGGACCTTATTCAAACCCTGCGACACTCTCGTATCGCCGCCCTGAACCTTCGGAAGACGCTCAATCTGGCCCTTCACCTGTGCCGTAAAAACAGGCACCTGTATTTCCATCTTGCCGAACAGCTTCGGCATCAGTCCCTCGGAATCGGTAAGAAGTGCATAGAGAAGGTGCTCGGAACGAATCTCGGGGTTACCGTAATCGTATGCAACCTTCTCGGCCGCCTGTACTGCTTCCAGGGATTTCTGCGTAAACTTGTTAATGTTCATAAAATCACCTTCTTTGTTACATTTGTTTTATGTGTTATACTCTCCATAGCACAAATATAACATTTTTTGATGTCTATGTCAAGCTTTCTGCGCTTTTTTCTCTTTTCTTCTTCCTCTGTGACACCATGAGGTCCGCTGTTTCTTTGACCGGCACGGCATTACTCCTTCATGGCAGGAAATGTCAGCATGATATCGAGGTCCACATCCCCTTTGATGCCGGGAACGGTTCCGCTGCTTGTATACTGCCAGATATCAAAATCAAACCGATAGCTGACCTTCTCGCCGTAATAGGCAAACCAGAACGGGTACTTCGAAAGCGCATCCCGGTCGTAATTCAGAATCGACCAGCGCGTGCTTGCGTAAACCATCGGCGTGTAGCCGGCTTCCTCAATCACTTTGCAAAATGCCAGAAGACATTTTGTCCGTTCGTCTCTCGTCAGCATATTGCCGCGCGCGGTTTTCTTGGTTTCGTAAAGCTCCGTGTCAATGATGATCGGAAGCTTGATTTCCGCACCGTATGCCTTGTACTCCTGAATCCGGTCAAGGCAGAACTGCGCTTCTTCAATGGCTTCTGCTTCGGTGATTGCCTGCGTGTAGAAATACAGCCCGATATCGATTCCAACCGAGGCCGCGCCTCTCACATTTACCGTCTCAAAGCGGTCTCTCTCCACGGTTCCCTGCGTTACGCCGCGATAGCCGCAACGGATTATGGCAAATTCTATGCCGGCGTCCTTTACCTGATTCCAGTCGATTTCTCCTTTGTCATTGTTATGATGGGAAAGGTCGATTCCCATGCGGGAAATGACATTGCCTTCGTCATCGCGGAGTTCACGGAAGCCGTTGTCCTTAATGACAAGGTTGTTCCAGTCATACGAATGGAAAGGCACCTTTTCAAAGCGGGGCAGATAATACCGGCCCGTCGCCGAACCTGAAAGGACAATCGGATTGTCTATCGGTTCCGCAGCGGGTTCAATGATCTTCGTGCCCTCGGGATCCTCGTAATTAAGTCCGACATAGGCGCCGAACTTTGCTTCGATCAATGCAAAACGGTTACCGGCCGGAACAATCATGCCGTCTAAATAACCGATGAACTCCCCATTTCCGAGACAGACCGGTGTGGAGATGACAAGCAGATGATTCTCATCGCTAACCTGGAAGCCCGTGAACGAAACGGCATTGGTCTGAGACTGGAACACATACTCTGTTCCGCCTGCCTTGACGCCAATCGTTCCGTCTCCTTTGTCTTCCGTCTGGAAGTAGGAGGCCGCCACGGTCTGCGGATTCATGGACACAACCTCATCCAACGTATTCATGTTAATGAAGCCGTAGGTTCCGTCCCCTTCTCCGAAGAAGAGATACCGTTCTCCGCCCATCTCAACAGGCTCCTGCAAAGCAAGCTTCCAAATGTTCTCGGGAGTGACATCGTTCTTCAGATTCCGGGTTTCGGTTCCGTTTGAGATGAAGGCAGTGAAAAAGCCCTCTTCCGTTTGGGAATTCTCTTTCGGAAACTCGTTCCGGACACTCAGAGAGAACCCGCTCTCATAGCTGAGCGTAATATACTCCCACCCGAGATACTCCTGAGTCTTGATCATACAATGCTCGCCTTTAAAAGCATCCGCCTGCTCCTTGGCATTCTGAACGATTTTGGAGGTCTCCGGTTCTACAGGAGTAGAACTCTTGTCCTTCTTAGCTTTCTCCCACTTCAAAAACATCACCGCTGCGAAAGCCATCGATGCGACAAGCAAAACAAGCGAAACCAGCAACGCTATGCGCCGATTCCGGAGATGTATCTTCATTTGTTCCATGATTTCTTCTTGTTCCATAATTTCACCCGTTCCTGAAAAATACGGGGCATTTCCCCATAACGATTATATGTGGAAATGCCCGATTTATCAAGAAAAAAAGGAAAAACTTCTTGACATTATGCGTGCTTCTGCTATAATCACGATAAGCAAAAGGCTTTGACGGGACATAGTACGTTGGCACGAACCTACAGAGAGCAGCCGGTCGGTGAGAGGCGCAGGGAACAACCTTCGGAATACCTCCCCGATGCTGCGCACCGAAAGATTCCGAGTAGGCTGCGACGGCTGCGACCGTTATCCTGCAGGAGTATACGCTTCGGCCGTACTCGCAAAGGCATGGGATGTGAGTTCCGTGCGAATAAAGGTGGTAACACGAGATTCCCCCCTCGTCCTTTAAAAAGGACGGGGGTTTTTGTTTCTTCGCGGCATATGGCCGCAAGGTTCATTCCGTTATGCGGAATATCACAAATCGGGAGGTTTGAAATGAAGATTTACGACGAATTGAAAGCCCGCGGCCTGATTGCACAGGTCACAGACGAACAGGTGGTGGCAGACCTGATTAACGAAGGAAAAGCAACCTTCTATATCGGATTTGACCCGACCGCCGACAGCCTTCATGTCGGACACTTTATGGCTCTTTGCCTGATGAAGCGTCTGCAGATGGCAGGCAACAAGCCGATTGCCCTTTTGGGCGGCGGCACCGGCATGATCGGTGACCCTTCCGGCAAGACCGACATGCGCAAGATGCTTACCAAGGAGCAGATTGACCACAACATCGAATGCTTCAAGAAACAAATGGCACGGTTCATTGATTTTTCCGACGGAAAAGCGCTCATCGTGAACAATGCCGACTGGCTGCTCGGCCTTAATTATGTGGAACTCCTGCGCGAGGTGGGTCCTCATTTTTCAGTAAACCGCATGCTGACCGCAGAGTGCTACAAGCAGCGCATGGAGCGCGGCCTGACGTTTCTTGAGTTCAACTACATGATCATGCAGAGCTACGATTTCTACAAGCTCTTCCAGGATTACGGCTGCAATCTGCAGTTCGGCGGCGACGACCAGTGGAGCAACATGCTCGGCGGTACCGAGCTGATCCGCAGAAAGCTCGGCAAGGACGCTTCCGCGATGACCATCACTCTTCTTCTCAATTCCGAGGGCAAGAAGATGGGCAAGACCGAAAAGGGCGCCGTTTGGTTGGATCCGGAGAAGACCTCTCCGTTCGAGTTCTACCAGTACTGGAGAAACGTCGCCGATGCCGACGTGCTGAAATGCATCCGCATGCTTACGTTCCTTCCGCTTGAGGAAATCGACAAGATGAATGACTGGGAAGGCAGCCAGTTAAATACGGCAAAGGAGATTCTCGCGTTCGAGCTTACCAAACTCGTGCACGGTGAGGAGGAAGCAAAGAAGGCACAGGAGCAGGCCAAGTCACTCTTCGGTGCCGGCAATGCCGAGGACGCTCCGGAAGCTCCTCTTTCCGACGAGGATTTCACGGACGGCGCAATCGACATCGTTTCCATCCTCGTAAAGGCAGGGCTCGCTCCTACCCGTTCCGAGGGTCGCCGTAACGTCGAGCAGGGCGGCGTACTTGTGGACGGTGAGAAGGTCACCGACTTCAAGGCAACGTTCACGAAGGAACAGTGTCAGGCAGGCCTTCTCGTTAAGAGAGGCAAGAAGAACTTCAAGAAGGTTGTGCTGAAATAAAAACGAGTGATGCCGGTTGACTGATGAAAAGGCACTTGGCTTGATGAAGGCACCGGGCTTGATGAAGGCACTGGCTTGATGAAGGCACTGGGCTTGATGAAGGCACCGGGCTTGATGAAAGCACATTACTGATAAGAGGCAGTCTGTTTTGGCAGACTGCCTCTTTTTGTTGGTTCGGCACCCGGTACCGGTGGTGAAACTCTTCCATTATTCCCTGTCTGCGCTCATTTTTGCTTCCGGAAACATTGTTGTGCCTACGTTTATACTTGATTTGAATTTAAGGTAGGAATTATTTTGTCAAAAAACACACGAGATTTGTGGCATCGAAGATTCCGTATGAAGCATTTTCCGATGGGTACCTACGTAATACTCTTTTCTCGAAAAACCATATGAAAATAACAAAACCCGCTTCCTACTCTCTTTTATGAATTCAAAAAACCGTATGATTCGCTTCGAAGCGAATCATACGGTTTTATTACTTTTTCTGTTTTCATAGGTATCTCAAGCCCATTAAAAATCTGAATTCAAATATCTCGTGGGGCACCGGCAACAAAAGCAGAAAACTCAGGTTTTCCGTAGGTATTACATTTCCCATTAAAACAGAAATTTCAGGTTTTCCGCAGGTATTACATTTCCCATTAAAACAGAAATTTCAGGCTTCCCGTAGGTATTACATTTCCCATTAAAAGCAGAAATTCAAGCCATTTCGTGGGCATCATGCCCCACCAAAACTACTCTCACTTTCACAGCACATAAAACAGAATTCCGAAGAACTGCAACAGACATCCGCCGATCACAAAGATGTGGAACACGCTGTGGAAGTATCTTACCTTCGAACCGAGAGCATAGAGAACTGCCCCCGAAGTAAAACAAATTCCTCCCATCAGAATCCAAAAGAATCCGTTCCAGGAAATCACATCGATGACCGTCTTCGCGCATACAATCACCGCCCACCCCATCGTGAGGTACAAGACAAAAGTCTGCTTGTCAAAGCGGTCCAGGTCGATTGCCTTCAGCGTCGTGGCAAATGCGCAGCATCCCCACTCGATTCCGAAGATGACCCACGCCATGACCGGATGCTCGGGGCGCAGCGCCGAAAGAAGAATCGGCGTATAGGTTCCCGCAATCAAGAAGTAAATATCGCAATGGTCAATGACGCGCATGACCTGCTTTCCCATGTTTTTATGCAGCCCGTGGTAGATCGACGACACCGTAAACATGATGATCATCGTGCTGCCGTAGATGGCACCCGACACGACCGCCCAGGCATTGTGATGCGAAGCCCCCATGACGATGCATAAAACCGTGATGGCAATCGCAATGGCGCCGCCGACAATGTGCGTCACCATGTTAAAGATTTCTTCACCCTTTGTATAATCCGGGAGTTCTCTCTCCCTTAGCGGTGTTCTTTTCATTCGTTATATCCCCTTTGAACAGCCGTTAAGTGTAAAAAATACCCAACAGCAAAAATGACACGTGGTTTTCATTACCACATGTCATAGTTTATCATTCTTTTATGAAAAATGCAACCCCGCCGCCGCTATTTTGTATAGGTTGTCTTCACGGTCACGCCGGGCAGGCGTCCTATTTTCCCCGAAAGCGCGGAAATCACGTTTTGCGGCGCATCCATGGCAATGCTGATGATGTTGACCTGTTTCTGGCGGTACGGGATGCCCATGCGGCCGATGATGTACTGCCCGAATTCATGTAGCAGGCCGTTCAGCTGCTTTACCGACTCCGAGGGGCGTCCTTCCGACTCCTCTACCAGAATGCTCATCACTGCTACTCTCGTTTCCATGACATGCTCCTTTTTAATGAATGATAAAGGGGCTGCACCCTTAAGGCACAGCCCCGTTCCTTTTAACCGATTGTTGCCGCTGTAATCGTATTCAGATCCTCGGCCTCCAGAGTGGACAGGACTTTCTTGTCGGGATTCTTCAGCTTAACCACGCGGGTAGCGTGATTCGTGATGGCCTTTTCCAAATAGTTACGGGCCTCACGGGCATTGGCAAAGTCTTCGGCCTTGCTCTCCACCCGGCTTTCAAAATACCTGACAGCCACTTCTCTGGCTTCCGGACTCAGCGTATAATCCTTTCCTTTGCACATTCCCTCGAGAATCTGAATCAGCTCCTCCGGGGTGTAATCATCAAAACGGATATATTTATTGAATCTGGACTTCAGTCCCGGGTTCGAATCGATGAACTGCTCCATCGGTCCGGTATAACCCGCAACGATGACAACAAGCCTGTCACGATTGTCCTCCATGGCTTTCAAAAGCGTGTCAACCGCTTCCTGTCCGAAGTCGTTCTCGCCTTTACCGACATTCAGCGTATATGCCTCATCGATGAACAGAACGCCGTCGATGGACTTGTCAATGACTTCCTGCGTCTTAATCGCAGTCTGTCCGACGTAACCGCACACAAGGCCTCCGCGGTCCACCTCGATCAGCTGTCCGCCGGAAAGAACGCCGAGCCCGCGGTAAATCTTCGAAAGCATTCTCGCAACCGTCGTCTTACCGGTACCGGGATTTCCGAAAAATACCATATGCTTGCTGATGTCTGCCGACTTCATGCCGTTGGCTTCACGCATCTTCTGAACACGAATCAGGTCAACCAAAGCAGAGATGTCCGATTTGACATTGTCAAGACCCACCAAAGCATTCAGCTCCTCGAGAATCTTATCGACATCCTCAACGTTGTTGACGTCGGTCTTGCTCTTCGCGGGTGTCGCCTGTTTGGAGCGGATCATCTTAAACTGATTGGTATAAAATACGCCGTATTCCTTGAGAAATGTCTCGAGCATCTGCGTATACTGGCTCATGCGGGACACCTGCTTCTCGTCCGTCTCGGCCTGCATGGACAGAATCTGCTGTCCGAAAGCCTTATACGTATCGACAAGAATCTGGGCATTCTGTCCCATATAGGGATCGTTGGGAATCTTCTTGCCTGCGTCGGCCAGAATGAAATACTTCAGTGCCTTCGGTCTCGTGGATCCGTATGAACTTGTCGGCGCATTCAGCCGGTCTCTGATCGTACGCATTTCCGCGATGGTAAATGACACACCGAGGTATTCTTTGATCATTCCCTGCTCTTCTGCCGTGATGATGCCGTCCGTATCTTCGAGGAAGATTGCGAACTCCGCCAGTTCCTTATGCAGTAACGCCTTAAACGGTGTGCCGAGACAAAGCACCGCGCCGACATTGAAGCGGGCAATGGTGCTGCAGATCTCGTCACAAATGGCGAGCATTTCTTTTAAGCTTTTCTCACTTTTCTCTGCCAAGGAGAATTCCTCCGGTCTACAAAATTACAGAACTCTTACTTTCAATACGCCTTCAACCGCTTTAATCCGGTCAACCATCGCATCGGTGATCGTTCCGCATACATCAAGCACGCTGTATGCATAATCGCCTCTGCTCTTGTTGTACATATTCTCGATGTTAATGCCCGCAACGGCACCCGTAAACTGGCTCAGAACATTCGGGATGTTCTTGTGCAGGATGCAGATACGGCTTTCCACGCGGCAGATGCCTGCATCGAGAGTCGGGAAGTTAACGGAATTCAAAATGTTACCGTTCTCGATGAACTCACGAAGCTCCTTAACGGCCATCTTCGCGCAGTTATCCTCGGACTCCTCTGTGGAAGCACCGAGATGCGGGATTGCGATAACACCCTTCATGCCGGCGGTTCTGGCATTCGGGAAATCGGTAATGTAATGCGCTACCTTGCCGGAAGCAAGTGCCTCCTCCATAGCGTCATCGTCTACCAGAAGATCACGTGCAAAGTTCAGGATGACAACGCCGTCCTTCATCATTGCAATCGTATCCTTGTTGATCATCTTCTTCGTATCGTCAAGAAGCGGAACATGAACGGTAATGTAATCGCACTCCTGGAAGATCTCCTCACGGGTATTCACATGAATGACATTACGGGAAAGCTTCCATGCGTTCTCTACGGAAATGTAAGGATCGCAGCCGTATACGGTCATGCCGAGAGCGCTTGCTGCGTTGGCAACCAGAACGCCGATGGCGCCGAGGCCGATGACACCGAGCTTCTTGCCCTGGATTTCCTTGCCGGCGAACTTGCCTTTGCCTTTCTCGACAAGCTTGGCAACGTTCTCATCGTCCTTAATGCTCTGAACGAAATCAATTCCGCCGAGGATGTCGCGGCTCGTCAGAAGAAGACCTGCGATTACAAGCTCCTTAACGCCGTTTGCATTGGCGCCGGGCGTGTTAAATACGACTACGCCTTTCTCGGCAAGCTTGTCAAGCGGAATGTTGTTAACACCTGCACCTGCTCTTGCCACTGCAAGAAGCTTATCGGTAAATGTGAGGTCATGCATTGCCGCGCTTCTTACGAGGCAAAGCTCCGCATCGTCAAGGCTGTCAACCTTCTCATACTTATTGTCAAATACGTCAAGCCCTACCTGGGCAATCGGATTCAAACATGCATATTTCATCTCTTACCCTCCTATGCGTTCTCTTCTTCGAACTTCTTCATGAAAGCAACAAGCTTCTCAACGCCTTCGATCGGCATAGCGTTGTAGATGGAAGCGCGCATGCCGCCTACGCTTCTGTGACCTTTCAGGTTCACGAAGCCAGCTTCGGTAGCCTCCTTGATGAACTTCGCATCCATGTCGGCATCACCGGTAACGAAAGGAACGTTCATCAAAGAACGGGAGTTCTTCTCAACGGTGCCCTTGAAGAGCTTGCTCTGGTCAAGGAAATCGTAAAGGATCGCAGCCTTCTTCTCGTTGTAAGCCTTCATAGCCTCAAGACCGCCCTGCTTCTTGAGCCACTTGAATACCTTACCGCAAATGTAAATGCCGTAGCACGGAGGGGTGTTGTAAAGGGAATCGTTGTCCGCATGCGTCTTGTACTGAAGCATGGTGGGAGTACCGGGAAGAACGTCCTCGGTAATCAGATCCTCACGGATGATGACGATGACAACACCGGCAGGTCCGATGTTCTTCTGTGCGCCGCCGTAGATGACAGCATACTTGCTGACGTCCATGGGCTCGCTTAAGAAGCAGGACGAAACGTCGGCAACGAGATCCTTGCCCTTCGTGTTCGGGAGGGTCTTGAACTTCGTTCCGTAGATGGTGTTGTTCTCACAGATATACACATAGTCCGCATTCTCGTCGATCGGAAGATCGGAGCAATCCGGAATATAGGAAAATGTCTTGTCTTCGCTGCTTGCGATGCACTTTGCATCACCGAACTTCTGAGCTTCCTTGAAAGCTCTCTTTGCCCACTGACCGGTAACGATGTAGTCGGCAACCCTGTTCTTCATCAGGTTCATCGGAATCATCGCGAACTGCAGATGTGCGCCGCCCTGAAGGAACAGAACCTTGTAATTATCCGGGATGTTCAAAAGATCGCGAAGATCCTGCTCAGCATCCTTGATAATCTTGTCAAAAACTTTGGAGCGGTGGCTCATCTCCATTACGGATTGGCCGCTCCCCTGGTAGTCGAGCATCTCTGCTGCGGCTTCCTTCAATACTTCTTCCGGCAATACAGCCGGGCCCGCGGAAAAGTTATAAACTCTTGCCATGGTACTTCCTCCTTTAGAATATATCGGTTATTTGCCTGACTGACAGGCTTGCCCTGTATGGTTGTCATGATTCCGGGAGACACTATCTGCCGAAATCGCCATACACAATCATTCTATTCCTTCCTCCGTGAAAAGTCAATATAACGAACGGAATAATTCAACTGAAAAAGGAAAGAAAAAAGACGGGGGTTCCCCGTCCCGATTACGTGGCATTTGTCAAAAAAGGCGGGTCCGTCCCCGGTGCCGTTTTGTGTCTGACACCGGGTACGTTCCCGCCCCTGTCTTATCTCGTGAAATTGGTCCAAACCCTCTGCTCTTCCTCGGGAAGGCCGATTTCTTTCTTCCCTAAGGCAATGCTCTTCATGAGAAATACCATGTTTCTCGCCAGAACCCGCATGACCTGACGGCCCTCGAGATCCACGCTTCCTTCGCCCGGCTCCCAGCCGTAAATGTTGTTCCAGTACTGGCTCGCGGCGACCGGCATGTTGCAAAGCGTGAAGAACTTGTTCAGCTCGTCAAATGTCGCGGTGCAGCCCGATCTTCTCGCGCTCACGACGCTCGCGCCGACCTTCAGGCTCTTATCAAAATGCGTGCTGTAGAAAAGCCGCTGAAGAGCCGACATCAGAGTGCCGTTTGCCGAACCGTAATATACAGGCGAGGCAATTACGAGCCCGTCCGCCTCGCGGAACTTCTCCGCAATCACATTGACCTCGTCATCGAAGACGCAGCGTCCGGTCTTGCGGCAGCTCTCGCAGGCCACGCATCCGCGGATGACCTTGTTTCCGAGACGAATCGTCTCAAATTCCACCCCGTTTTCGGCAAAAACCTGCTCCATCTCCTTAAGCGCAAGCGTAATGTTGCCGTTCATTCTGGGGCTTCCGTTTAATAAAAGCACCTTCAAAGTGTCACCCATCAGTCTTCTCCGTTCATGTTATACTCTTCCGACGGAATCGGAAGTCCAGAGGCTGTCCTCGGTATGCAGCTCGCATACAATGACGGCCGGTCCCTTCGCGGAAAATGCCATCCGGAATATCTTTTCCGCTTCTGCCTTCGTGCGTACCCGGTATCCGGGGATGCCCATTGCTTCCGCAATTCTTACATAATCCGGTCCGCTCGGCAGCTCCGTTTCATAGAAGCGGTCCTCGCAGAACATATGCTGCCACTGGTGCACCAGACCGAGTGCATGATTGTCAAATACAATATCGATTACAGGCAGTCCGTACCGCGCCACGGTGGACAGCTCGTTCATGTTCATCCGAAAGCATCCGTCGCCCGTTACATTGATGACAGACTCGCCCGAACAGGCCAGTGAAGCGCCGATTGCGGCCGGAAGGCCGTATCCCATCGTGCCGAGACCTCCGGATGTCAGAAAATGATGCGGCTTTGTCACGCGGTAATTGCGCGCCATCCACATTTGATGCTGTCCTACATCTGTAGAAAGAATGGCATTCCCGGCTGTGATCCGATCGATTAACATCGCCAGATAACTGCCGCAAAGACTGTTTCCGGAACCCGGATCAAAGAGTCTGAGCCCCTCTTCCCGGTCCTGTTCCCGAAGCTCGCGCATTCTTTCCATCCATTCGACATGCTCACCCTTCGGAAGCCTTTCATCAAAGCCCTTAAGGCATTCTTTGATGTCACCTTTAATCCAGGCCGTAACCCGGACATTTTTATTGATTTCCGCCGGATCGAGATCAATCTGACAGATCTTTGCCTTGCTGATCCATCCGTCAGCCCCGCCGGTCACGCGTTCGCTGAACCGAACGCCGAGAGCCAGGATGCAGTCGCTCTCCCGAAGCGCCGTATTGGCGGCCTTCGTTCCGTGCTGCCCGACCATTCCGAGATAGCGGCGGCCGCTGCCGGGATACGCCCCCTTGCCCATCAGGGTCTCACAAACAGGGGCATCCATGTATTCCGCCAAAGCGGCGATTTCCTCCTCCGCATCGGCCCATACCGCACCGCCTCCGGTCAGAATGACCGGCCGTTCAGCAGTCCCAAGGCACTCCCAAAACGTCTCGGGATTGCCCTCCTGCTGTCCGGGGAGTTCTTCCTTTCTGCTCCGTCCTTCCGCCTTCTTGCAAAGCGTCTTGAAATCCGCCTCACTCATCTCAGCCTGTGTGACATCCTTTGCGATGTCCACAAGCACGGGTCCTCTCCGCCCGCTTCCCGCGATGTGGAATGCGCGGATCAGAGCGCCCGGAAGGTCCGCTATGTCCTTTACCAGGAAATTATGCTTCGTAATCGGAAGCGTGATTCCGAATATGTCGACCTCCTGGAAGCTGTCCTTTCCGATGGCATTAACGGAAACATTACACGTAATTGCCACAAGCGGTACGCTGTCCATCATGGCTGTCGCGATTCCCGTAACGAGATTGGTCGCGCCGGGGCCGCTCGTTGCCATGCAGACGCCGGGCTTTCCGGTCACGCGGGCATAGCCGTCCGCAGCATGGCATGCGCCCTGCTCATGGGCCGTCAGAATGTGACGGATTCCGTGATCGCGGCACAGTGCATCATACAGCGCCAGATTGGTTGCGCCGGGATACCCGAACACAACGCTTACGCCCTGCTCACGAAGACACCGAATGACGATTTCCGCTCCGGTCATGACAAATCCTCCGAATGGTCTTGTTATCTGCTCGAAACGCCGTTGATGTTGTTCCAGTCAACGACTTTAATGTTATCGCCCCAAAGCTGTTTGGCGAGATCCTCCATGCGCTTTTTGGAGAACTTCCTTCCGTCTTCAAACTTCAGGCAGCCGTGCTCCTTCTCAAGCTCCTCCGTATAATCCTGTAGCGCATATACGGTGAAATTGCAGCGGCTTCTGAAGCGGTTCTTATCATAGTTATAATGGTTCACAAGCGGAATGATGGTGCTTTCTCTGATATACTTACGGTCTCCGTCTTTGACAAATTCCAGGTAAGCCATGCCCTCGAGCTCACAGTCGGCATTCTTGAAAATGGAGATGAAATTGCCGAGTGAATAGTATACCGGCATCGTTCCGCCGTCCGGGCGCGTAATGAATTCCATCGTCTCGCAGATGTGCGGATGCGCACCGATTACGGCGTCCACACCGTATTCCGCGAAACGCTTCGCCCAATCCTTCTGATCGTCGATTACCGAAAGCTCATACTCCTTGCCCCAGTGCGGGAATACGACGACGAAATCGGCAAGCTGCTTCGCCTTTTCCACGTCCGATTTTACCCGCTTCGGCTCAAGGACATCCACCGAATAAGGTGCTTCCTTGATGGCAGTCGTCAGGTTAAGCCCGTATGTATAATTCAAAATTGCGATTTTGATTCCGTATTTCTCGACAACGGTAATCGTATTCTTCGATTCCTCGCTGTCATGGATTCCGGCCACTGCGACCTCCGGATGCTGCGTCTTCCAGTATTCGAGCGTCTTCTGAATGGCCTTATAGCCGTGGTCTGAGGAATGGTTCGTCGCGGATGTCACGATATTGAAGCCGATCTTCACAAATTCCTCGGACGCTTCGTACGGCGTGTTAAATGTGGGGTATCCGTGATAGGAGCCCCAACGGTTCTTCTGGCCGATGAATTTCACCTCGGTATCGGAGGAATTATATCCGAAGTCTCCGCCTAGCGGTGTTTCCTGATTGATGACGGCAAAGTCCGCCATTCTGACATACGGTCTGATATTGTCATACCAGCCGGTGAAATCGAACTGTCCGTCACCGACCTTACCGTTCTTCTGGTCTCCGTCTTCGAGCATGTCCCAGTCGTAGAGATTGTCTCCGACCGCAATCATCGAAACGAAATTCGGAGTCGGCGTCGGGGTCGGCGTCGAGGTGGGCACAGGCGTCACTTCCTCAGTCGGGGTCGGCGCTTTGCTTACGCCGGGGTCGGCTGTAGGCACGGGCGTCGTCTTCGATTCTTTGGACGGATCCTTTTTGGTTTTGCTTAAGATGCCGATCAGTCCTGCAACAATGCCGGCAACCACAAGCACCAGAACAACCCATCTCAGAATCACTCTGATTTTCTGATTCCGTTTTTTCTTCGCCAGATATTCCCGTTTTTTTCTTTCGTACTCAGCGCGATTCAAAGCTCTTCCTCCCTTTCGGAACCCTTTCGGTCATACTCTTTACCTTACCAAATTTTCGCGTTTCGGTCAATAGTCGGGGCCCGAAAACCGGGTTTATGAGCTCTTTTCGCCCCCGAAAAATGCATAAGTAATTAAAAACCTCAAAAAAAGTTGAAAAAACTCAAAATAAAGGATACCATTTTCCAAAACGTTATGTTAGAATATAAGAACACTCATGAAAACTCTCAGGAGGTATTGTAGCAATGACTTTTTCAGAATTGTTGGAGATGGCTACCGACATTAACTGTTCGGATATCCATATCACCGTCGGCACGTCCCTCGCTTTGAGAAGGTACGGGGAACTTCGCATACTTGAGCCGGCGCCCAGCGCACAGGAATCCAAAGAGATGATCTACTCCATCCTTGATGAGGATCAGAGAAGATTTGTCGACGCAGGAAACGACCTCGATGTCGGCGTTATGCTGCCGGACGGCCGTCGTATCCGTGCAAACATCTATCATCAGCGTAATAACCTGGCAGCCAGCATCCGCCTTCTGGAGCAGGCAATCCCGACGTTCGCCGAACTCGGTCTGCCGCTCGCCATTAAAGATATGGCGGAAACGCCCCGCGGCCTTGTTCTCGTAACCGGTCCTACCGGAAGCGGTAAGTCCACGACGCTTGCCTCCATGGTTGCATATATCAACAAGACCCGGTCCCGTCACATCATTACGATTGAGGACCCGATCGAGTATGTATATCCTTACAACAAGGCTATGATTCACCAGCGTGAAGTCGGCCGTGACGTTGACAACTTCTCGTCCGCTCTCCGTTCCGCTCTTCGTGAAGATCCCGATATCATCCTCGTAGGTGAGATGCGTGACTTCGAAACGATTCAGGCAGCCATCAGTGCAGCCGAGACCGGTCACCTCGTTCTTTCCACGCTGCATACGACTTCCGCAGCGCAGACGATCGAGCGTATCATCGATGCATGTCCTCTTGAAGGCCGTGATCAGATCCGAAGCCAGTTCGCCAACGTCATCCGAGGCGTATTCACCCAGCAGCTTCTTCCCAGAAGCGACGGACAGGGCCGTGTGCTTGCTTCCGAGGTTATGATCGGAACGCCTGCCATCACCAACCTGATTCGTGAAAACAAGGCTCTGCAGATTCCTACCATGATGCAGGCAGGCCGCAGCGTCGGCATGCGTACGATGAACGAGGACCTTGCAAACCTGGTTCGTCACGATCTGGTTACGAAGGAAGAAGCCTTCAAGGTTTCTCCGGATGTAGCCGCTTTGAAGAAACTCCTTGCAGGAGCTTAATCCGACAGCAAAATGAAATCCCGGCAGATCATTCTGCCGGGATTTTTTGTGTGGAAAATACGACGCCTTCTCTTCTTTATTCAAGAATCGTGATTCTTCCGTCAATCTTCGCATCCAAGCCGTTGTTGGTTGCAAAATACTCTTCGATGATGTTGTTCACCGAGGTTGCCACAACTCTCGGTTTCATGTTGGTCTTAACCTCCTCGAGCGGCACGCCGAAGAACTCATCGAAATTGTTATAGTGATAAGCCTGTATTCCGAGTTTGATCCGCATATCATCGGTAATCTCTTCACCCTTAAACGTAAACGTTTCTATCGTGTGTGTCGACTTACGATACGTTACGCGAAGAGCGCTCGAGATCTGATAGAACTCTGTCTCGCCGACCCACGCCTCATCACGGAAAAGATGCTGAAAAATCCGACGGATCTGTGCGCCGGTTACCTCAACCATATACAGGTTATCGTCGAACGGCGTGTTCTCCACCATATCCTGATACTCGATGACCGGTCCGAGTTCCTTCTTACGGATGCTGCCCGAACCGAACAGCATGACATCATAGCTTGCTTCCCATGCCATCAGATCGGCATAGAGGTTACCCATCTCGGTCTCCTGCTCTCTTGACGGATGCGTCAGCTTTCTGGCCCATCTCGTAACGACGCGCTTATACTTGCGGTCGGTCTCGGTGCGGTAGCTGTCAACCAGCTCCTCCATGATCGGATCCCGCGGCGCGGTGTCCTCATTTACCGGAATCAGGCGCCATTTCCAGTCTGCAATTGTCTTCTTCTCGGTATCGTACTGAATGTCAACCCGACCGATGACACCCGTGCCGGTGCCGGCCTGTACGATCGGAATGCCGTTCACGACATCCGCCTTCTCCATGAACGTATGCGAATGTCCGCCGATGATCAGATTCACGCCCCAGTCCGGATCGAGCATCTCCGCAAGCTTCCGGTCGTTCTCATAGCCGACGTGCGTCAGAAGAACCGTCATATCGGTCCTTACCGTACGGTAATTGTCGCAAATGATACCCACTTCCTTTGCGGCCGACTCCAAATCGATGAACGTGCCGATGATCTTTTCGGAACGTGTGGACGCAAGCACTTCCTCCGTGAGAATGCCGATGAACATGATTTTCATGCCGCCGACTTCCAGATTGATGTACGGCGTGAACACACGAGAGTTATTCATCGTGATGAACAGATTCGCATTCACGATCGGGAACTTCGCACATTTTTCAAGAAACAGCAGATGCGCAAAACCGTAATCCACCTCATGGTTACCGATCGTGGCAACGTCCGGGTTCAGATTGTTCATCAGATCAATCGTCGAAAGGCCCTGAAACTCGGAGTCGATGATGGAGCCCCGGAACATGTCGCCCGCGATGGCATAGATCACATTTTCCCTCTCCGAACGCGTCTTCGTGACATAGCCGGAAAGGCGGCTCAAGCCCCCGGTCTCCTTTCCGTCCGTCTCCTTCGGAAGGAAATCTCCGTGCAGATCGTTTGAATGCAGTATCGTCAGTTTTTTGATGCTGTCTTCCATAAGTCACCCCGATTCGTTTTTGCTTTAGTTGGACGTCTTGGCTTCCGTGATCTTGCCCGATGCGTCGAAGAATACCGTGATGAAACGACCCGACGAAACATCCTGGAAGGTCGCCTGGGAGCCGGGCGTTTCGGAAATCAGGTACGTCTTCCAGATTTCCTTCAGCTTCGCGTAATCGTAACCGCGCAGGTATTCCGTCACGTACTCATCCGGGAACAATCCCGTATCGAAAATGCTCGGATCCTCGAGATATTCCGAACCCGGATAGGAAGCACCCTTTTCATAGGTATGGCTCTCATCGTCGGCAAGGAACTTTATGATAAGGTCGCCCTTCGGATTGATGTCGATGAACATCCAGACAGGGCGCAGGCTTCCGTCAGCATCGACACGGTTCACGAGAATGAAATCGCCTGTCTTCGGCCCCTGAACCGTCTTCACAATGTCAAAAGCAGGCTGCCATTCCGAAGCGAACTGGTTGAAGCTGATGTAGAAAAGGTCCTTCTTCCCGCTGTATCCGAACATGACGAAATTGTAGGTGCCCGGCTCGGACCAGATGCCCATATAATGGCGGAAGAACATGATCGGGTCTGCTTTGACTCCGGGGATATTCTCCGTCTTCTCGAAATGCCTGGTCATGCCGTGATTAATCTGAAGATTAAAATCAAATGCGCTGACCTCGGAAAGCGAGAAAATGTAATCCTGTCCGGCATACTGATGGGATGCAACAAAACTTGCCTTCCTCGCATCCGTTTCCACATTGCTGCCGATAACCGGAAGAATGGAGGGCGTGCGGTCGTCCGGATGAATGCCTACGGTGTCGTCGTACCAGGAGCCGCATGAAATCTCGACGTTGCTCTTATCCGGCAGCGGACGGATCGAAATCACGACAAAATCTTCGGAAACCCATGTTCCGAAAAGGTTCTCAAGCGTTGCCGCGTGACCGGTATAACCGGCCGGCGTCGGCTCGGGCGTTGCGGTCGGTTCGGGTGTCGCGGTCGGCTCGGGTGTGGCCGTCGGTTCCGGCGTCGCGGTCGGCTCCGGCGTATCTGTCAATACCGGGATTGCCGTCGGCTCAGGCGTCTCCGTCGGTTCGGGCGTTTCCGTCGCCGAAGCGGGCTTTCCGCTTCTCGTCTTACCCTGTTTCTTCTCGTCCTCTTCGCTGTCTCCGCAAGCCGCAAGGCTTGTGATCACAAATGCGAAAAGCAGCGTCATCAGCAGAATCTTCCAATTATGCTTTTTCATCTTTTCCTCCCAATGGCGTGCATCTTATGCACTTTCGCTGCATCTTATGGTGTGCAGCGGCACCCTTTTCACTTACTCCTCAAAGATCAGATCCCGAAGCCTCGGATGAATCTCCGAATAGGCGACACCGAGATTTCTGACATGAATGACAAATACGAGCGCTGTTTCCAGTTCCGGCACCATGATCGTGCAGCTTCCCGCCGCGCCGTCCCAGCCGAAAACGCCCTTTGTCGCGGGCGACGGCTGTCCGTTCAGACCTGCCCGTTCGGGCTCGAGAAGAATCTGCATGCCGATGCCGTAGCCGTAGCCCGGACGTCCCATGGTCCGAAGCATGTCCCCGCGGGAAACATCGGACAGCTGGTTCGTGCGAATGGTTTCTATCGACTCCGGCGTCAAAATTCTCTTTCCGGTCGCCGCCACGCCGCCGTTCGCAAGTGCGTCAGCCAAAAGCGCATAGTCCTCGGTGCAGCTCACAAGTCCGGCTCCGCCGCTTTCGTAGGCTTCCGAAATCTGATAATCGCACGCATCACCGGTAAGCGGAACGATTCCCTGCTCCGTCGCGATATGCTGGCAATTCAGCCTCGGCTCCGGAACGCTCTTTTTATAGAAGTGCGTTCTCGTCATGCCGACAGGCTCCCAGATATTCTTTTTCAAGTATTCGGAAAATGCCATCCCGCTCACGACTTCTATGACAGCCGCCACAACGTCGTGGCTTAAGCTGTACAGGAAATGCTCGCCCGGATGAAACAGAAGCGGGGACTTCACGAAGGAATCCACAATCTGCCGCGTAGTCGCATTTTCCCCGAATTGCGAAAGCGTCTCAAGGATACCGGGTCTTCTCAAATCATAATCAAGGCCCGACTGCATCGAGCAAAGATGCCGCATCAAAAGAGGCTTGTTCGCGGGAACAACCGCACCGCCCTCCCTGACAGTAAGGTTTTCATAGGCGGGAAGGTATTTGGATACCGGGTCGTCAAGCGAGATCTTCCCCTGTTCGCAAAGCTGCATGAACGCCGTCATCGTCTGAATCTTCGTCATCGAAAACATCAGATACTGATCGGTCGTAAGCACCGGCTCGGTGTGCTTCTCGTCTCTCGTTCCGACGAGGTGACGGTACACCTGCCTGTGCTTTCTCATCACGATGCAGTCCGCGGACGGAATGCCGTAATCCTTGTTAAGACTGTCAAGATAGGCAGTCAGTTTCTCGTAATTCATAACGTCTCCTTTATCCTCTTGTTGCGCATGACAGACGGCGTAGAAGAAGCCGTCCGAAGGTCCTTTTGTAACGACGGTCCAGTGTCTCCCGTCAAGAGACTGTGTGAGGCAGTCTTCTCCCTCCCTGTTAATGACCGAGAAGGCTCTCATATCCGTTGCAATGCCGATGCCGATTGCTTTTAAAAAGCTTTCCTTTGCCGCCCAAATTCTTGCAAACCGTTCCGCGCGCTCACCTTCCGTGCCCGCTTCATAGAAAGCAAGTTCTACAGGCGAGAAGCATCGCTCGGCAAGCTTTCTTCCGTGCTTTCCGATCTGCTGCACATCACAGCCCGTTTCGCTGTCGCTGACCGTCAGCATGACACGGTTTGCGGAATGGGAAATGTTATAGTGAAAACCCGGGAAAGCCGGAAGATAAGGTTTCCCGCCGTCCCGCTTTTGAACCTGCAGCAGTTCGTCCCCAGACATATCCTCCCACGTTAACGAAACGAAGGATACCGTGCGGTATCCTTTTCCTTCGTTTTTTAAACGGTAATCGGAAAGTGCCATCGAGAGAAGGATTCCGGCTCCGTAGGAAGCAAGCTTTCCGCTTTCGGAGCGGATTCTTTCCGCCTCCTGCCTGCGCTGCGCTCCGACATACGGCAGCAGTCTGTGAAGCTCTCTCAGATCACGGAGTTCGTCTGTGTCCGCTAAATAGACCCGATACATTTCCGATACCTCAGATAGAACAGAAGCGCGGTGCCGAGGAACATGTGCGTATACTCTCCGGTTCCCATTTCGGCTACGACTTCGTCAAACGGAACGAACACATTTTTCAAAACCTCGTCCGCATCGGGATGCAGTTCGCCGGTCGGGACAAGCTCCTCCGCAAGACAGATGCTTAATGTGCTGATATCCTCAAACAGAGCAGGATTCGGATTCATCTGCCCGAGAATCGTAATCTTTCCGGCGCGGAATCCGCTCTCCTCCTCAAGTTCTCTTTTTGCGGCTTCCTCGGGTGTCTCGCCGTCGTCCACGATCCCGCCCGGAAGCTCCGCTGTAATCCTGTCAGAGCCGTGGCGGAACTGGCGCACCATCACGAGCTTCCCATCATATATCGCAACCACGCAGACGCAGCGGTGTCCTTTGACAGCGTAATAAGCGCCCGAGGGACCCGCCTCCGCGGTTTGCATTTTCTTCTTCACTTCAAACACCGGGGAACGAAAGACTGTCTCCTCCGAATCGGTGTGCCACATCAGTTTATCGTTGTCCATATGTACTCCGAACGGTTTATTTCCGCGTAAAGCGGCTCATGAATTTCCATGCCTGCTCGCAGGTGTGCTCCCTGCACTCATGCCCCTGCCCGCTGATGCTTGCAAGCGCCGTACGGACCACACCGTCACGGCTCTCAAAGTAGTGCACGGTCAGTACACTGTCACGGCTTTCGTCATAAAACGTTTCGATGCTGTCGCCGTCGATGCCCCAGATCGGGTTTACCCAGTTGGCCACGTCGGAAAGCTCGGCCGTATACGGCTTCTTCACTTCGTTGACCGCGAAGAGGTTCCGGATTCTGTCCACACATTTTTCAGCCTGGAAGGGAAGCTCGGGAAGCGGCGTGATTTCGCCGCCCGCATAGAATACCGGCACGGGAACGTCTTTGTTGATCTCACAGGGAGTTTCCTTGCCGAATACGTTGAGTCCGACTTCAAACGTCGCATCCATCGGCGCAAGCGCCGCAAACAGGGAAGGATATTCCTGGAACAAATCCCACGACTTACATCCGCCCATCGAGAATCCGCTCGCATAGATGCGGCTCTCGTCAATCGGATATTTCTGCCTAAGGTGCGCGAGGAATTCGACCATCTCCGTTGCCGTGCTGTTCAGGTGGTTCTCAACGGTGACCAGCAGGAAACGGTTTCTCATCGCGACACGCCACCAGCCGGATACATGCGCAATATGCAAAGCGGAATCTCCGCCTCCGTGGAACGCAAGAACAAGCGGCACGGGGCCGTTCTCAAACAAATCCTTTGCATGCCAGGCGATATAGCCGATCCGGTGCGTCTCGGACCCCGCATCGTCGCCGAGATTGTCCTTTGAAGTCTTCACCGTAACACAGGCAGGTTCCTCGACCATGCCGTATTCCGAAAGGTCGGGCTCTTCACACAAAACGCCGCACCATCTCTTATACCGGCCGAATACTTCCCTGTAATCCCGGACATAGTCTTCCTCACTGCGGATGAAAGCATAATCCGAGCCCTCTGAAATCGCTTGCTCAATCTCAGGCGGATTGCAGATCGAAACGATCGGAATGTCTCTTCGCTCGGGCTTCGGCACTACCGAAAGCCCGCACAGGGATGCGCCGAGCGGCGTGATTTCGCCGGGGCCCCAAAGATACAGACCGTCAATCTTCTTTAAAAGGCAGCGTGCGATATAGTCGGCGGAGCTTCCCCATCCGTACAGGCAGGTTCTGAAAATCGCGCCGCGAATGTAATACTCGCCCCACTCGCCGGTGAACCGGTTACGGCTCTTAATGAAGCCGTCCTCGTAATACTGCTGGATTCTGGACTCTGCAACCAGATCGATGAACAGCTGCTCGTCCGCGTTCTTCCATCCGCCTTCGCAGGTCGGATAAACCAAGGCAACAGAGCCGGAATACTTTGCCGCAATTTCGGTGAAGCCCTTCTCTTCGGCAAATGCCACAGCCTCCTCCGCATTAAGCTTTCTCTCCGTGAACAGCAAAAGATAGGGTGCTGCGAAACCGAAATTGACGATATCCGAAAGGGCGTCGCCCTCCGGCACGACAACCTGTATGCGGAAGCGCTCAAACGTATGCTCCCAATATTTCATGCCGCCCGGTTCTCTGCGGACAGCAGGCATCTTCTGCATTGCCATAGTGTAATCCTCCTCGTATCCGTATGCGCGTGTCACATTTTCCTTAATGTCCGGAAATCATATTGTCTTTTCATTATAGCAGAGGAAAGAGACCATTTCAATCTCTTCCCGCTCATCCCTTCAGGGCGACAACCAGCTTAACGCGGTCGTGAATGCCGGTTTTATCGTAGATGGCGGAAATGTAATTCTTGACAGTGCCCTCCGAGATGTACAGCCGGTCGGCAATCTGGCGGTTGCTGAGCCCCTCAACGAGCAGGGCCGCGATTTCCTTTTCGCGCTCGGTCAGTTCGCCGTATGCCGCTTCGTCCTTTTTAGCGCCGGCCGGATGTTTCTGTACTACAAGTGTAGTAAGGCGTTGCATGACCTTAGGATCAAGCACACTGACACCGCCCATAATCTGCCCGATTGCCCCGAGAATCGCATCCTTTCCGCTGTCCTTTAAAAGATATCCGTCCGCACCGCCGCTGATGGCGTCGGTGATGTTAGCATCATCATAGAAGGTCGTCAGCACAAGGATTCGCGTGCCCGGGTACTGCTGCTTCATATGCCCGATCAGCTCGATTCCGCCCATGCCCTTCATGTTAAGGTCCACAAGCGCGATGTCGCATGACACGCCGGAAAGTATGCGAAGGGCTTCATTGCCGTCGTGCGCTTTGCCGACAATCTCCATTCCGTTCATCGAAAGGATGATTTCGAGACTGTCGAGGAGCATGGTCTCGTCATCAACCAATAAAACTTTAATCATCTTTCTCTCCTTCTTCGATGTGATCAAGCGGCAGTTCAATCTCCGTGCGGAAGCCCTCATCGCCGGTAAATGCAGCATATCCGCCGCACCGCTTAGCATAGGCGGCAATCTTCTTAAGCCCGAAGCCCGCCTCAAGCTTCTCTTCGCGGTTGCTTTCGGTAAAATCACTGCTGCCGTTGTCGGCAACTGTCATTCTGATATGAGCGGCATCGGCAAGAAGCGTAACCGAAAAACGGGTCGCCGCGCCGTGGCGGATTCCGTTCGAGAGGCATTCCTGCAGGGCACCCGTCAGAAACTCCGCATGCTCCTTCGGAATCAGGATATCCTCCGAAAACAGCTCATAGGAGCAGCTTACATTCAAATCGGTGTCCATCGTGATGCCTTCGACGGTATTCTCCAGATAACGCTTAAGGTCGGAAATCGGAACGGTTCCGCCCTCGTCATCGAGCGCCCGAACCGCGCTTCTTATGGAATCAAGACTTCCCCGGATGCGCTCGTTGGCCTCGTTCATCCGTTTTCTCGCTTCGTCGGGCTTTGCCTCAAAAAGCATATCCGCCGCATCGAGTGTCATGATTGCCGCGGTGATGGAATGTCCGACGCTGTTATGGATGTTGCGGCTGATATTCTCCCGCTCCAAAAGCCTCGCATTCCGCTCAGCCGTAAAGGACTGCTTCGCCATCTCGCGGTTCAGCTGCTTTTCGTGCATCTCACTTAACAAAGACTTTCTGAGGCGTTCCGCCTCCTTGCTTCGCCGTTCTTCCGTCCGTTTCATGAGGTATTGCATCAGGTAAGCCGCTCCGCAAATAACGCCGACGGCAAATGCCACCGCTATCAGTTCCGCAACCCTCCGTGTTCCGACGGGCTCCTCCCCGCCGGCTAAGCTCCAAAACCTCGCGGACACAAGTCCCGTCGCTGCCGATACCGCATAAACCAAAGCCGCGGCAAGACCTCCGGGAATCGGCGGCACCGCAACACAGGACAGCGCCAGAAAGCCCCACCAGTGCCCCGAAATCAGTCCGAGCCCTGTTGCGCAAAGCACGATTACGACACGGAATTCCTTTCTTCCGGACATGGCTTCAGCCGCAATCACCACCATCAAAACGCCGGTCATCAAAAGCGCCGAAGGCGCAGAAACGCCCCCGAACGCCGACGTGATGCCGGTTAGTAATGCAACCAACAGTTTTGTGATGACGATTGCCATGCGAATCTCCCTTCCAAGAGCCCCGAAAACCTGCTTCCATCATACAACAAAGGCTGCGGAAAAGCAAATGCCCGTGGTATTTTCCATCGCAACGCAAAGCGGATAATATAATACATTTCCTGAAAAAATGGAAAATATCCTTTAAATTTATTAGCCGAAATCGGTTGTTTTTCGGAAAATGAAATGGTATACTTTATGTCGGACTGCTTTGGGGAAATGCCTGAAGCATTTGAATTGACGAAAAGGATTTCACACACATGAAACTGTTCCAAAAAGACCCTTCTTTTTATAAAAAGGTCATCATTCTGGCACTGCCGATTGCCCTTCAGAGCCTGATTGCCGTAGGCGTCAACATGCTCGACACAATCATGGTCGGAAGAATCGGCTCGCTCTATACCGAGCTGCCGGCGGAGTCCGCCGAATGGATCAGCGAGCAGTCATTAACCGCCGTCTCGCAGGCCAACACGTTCATCGGCATCTATCACATTTTCTGCATGGGCCTCGGCATGGGTGCTTCGGTTCTCGTGTCCCGCTATTGGGGCATGAAGCAGAAGGGCGACGAGGACGGAAGCGCAACGCACGCGCTCAAGCAGACCATCTGCCTGATGCTCCGTCTGACGCTTCTTCTTGCAACCCTCTTCGCCGTTGCGACCTACATCATGCCGGATGTCATCATGAATATGTACGCGAAGAAAGGCACAAGCGGGGAAGAACTCAGAGCCGTCAACGAAGTGTTGCGGCGCGGCGAGGATTATCTTCGCTACTCGGTTGTCACCTATTTCTTCCTCGGCACCTCGCTGACTGTTACGATTGTCCTTCGAAGCGTCGGACAGGCACTGTTCCCGCTCTTCGTTTCCATCGGTGCACTCATGGTCAATTTGGTCGCGAACTACACATTTATCTTCGGTCACTTCGGTGCGCCGCGCATGGAGGTTAAAGGCGCCGCGCTCGGCACTCTGATTGCCCGGGTTTTCGAGGCCGTCATGATTGTCGGATACCTCCTTGTTGTCGACAAGCGCATCCGTTTCCGCATTAAAGACATGTTCATGAAGACCGGCACCCTGCTCCGCGAATACATCCGGATCAGCATCCCGGTTCTCATCAGCGACGGCATTCTGGCACTCGGAAACAACTCCGTCATGATGGTCATCGGACGTCTCGGCTCCGAATTCACATCGGCAAATGCCATCACGGCCGTCACGCAGCAGATGAGCACCGTCGGCATCCAGGGCGTATGCCAGGCCGGCGCGATTGTAACCGGTCAGACGCTCGGACAGGGCGACCGCAAGAAGACGATGAAGCAGGGCTGGATGTTCTTCGGGCTCGGGCTTGCGCTCGGAATCTTTGCTGCTGCCATCATCCTGATCATCAAGTCTTCGGTCATCAACGGCTACGATGTCAGCCGGTCCACGAAAGCGCTTGCGAACCGCCTCATGATCGCCATCAGCTTGATCATGCTTTTCCAGGCCACGAACAGCATTATGACCAAAGGCGTGCTGCGGGGCGGCGGCGACACGAAGATGCTGATGCTGATGGACAACGTATTTCTCTGGGCGATTGCCCTTCCGCTCGGCATCGCCGCAGGCTTTTGGCTGAAGCTTGATCCGTTCTGGATTTACATCTGCCTCAAGTCCGACCAGATCGTAAAGGCCTTCTGGTGCTATTTCCGCCTGAAGAGCGAGCGATGGATCAAACGAATTTCCACGGGAACCGAAATTATGAAGGCTCCCGAAAAGGCGTGATAATACAGTGACTTCAACCGCAAAAGCGGTTTGAATAAGCCTTCCGAACGCGTAACGGAAGGCTATCAATAAACGGAGGTATTCACTTATGGCGAAAAAAGCAACCGTCACCGTGCATCCGAATTTTGAGATCGGGGAAATCTCAAACCGGCTGTTCTCTGCTTTTCTTGAGCCCATCGGTACGATGGTGAACGGCACGATGTTCAACCCGAAGCACCCGACAGCGGACGAGCAGGGCTTCCGGACGGACTTCATCAATGCACTCAAAAAGACCGGTCTTCCGGCAGTACGTCTTCCCGGCGGCAATTTCGTTTCGGCATGGCAGTGGAAGGATTCCATCGGCCCGAAGTCCGAAAGAAAGGTTCATCTTGATCCGGCCTGGTATCAGTACATTACAAACGAGGTCGGTCATGACGAGTATCTGCAGTGGGCGGAAAAGGTCGGAACGGAACCCCTTTATACGGTCAACATGGGAACCGGACGCACGCAGGATGCGATGGATCTGATTGAATATACGAACCACGAGGGCGGCACCTACTGGTCCGACCTGCGCCGCAAGAACGGCCACGAAAAGCCGTACGGCGTCAAGACGTGGTATCTCGGAAACGAAATGGACGGCCCCTGGCAGCTCGGAAGCTGGGACAAGGACCCGTTCGGCTACGGCGTGATGGTAAATGAGACCGCCAAGGCCATGAAATGGATCGATGCCTCAATCGAGGTCGGCGTTTGCGGCTCCTCCGCTCCGTTCATGGAACATTTTCCGGAATGGGATGAGAAGGCACTGGATGTGTGCTACGATGCCGTAGACCTTCTTTCCGTTCACCATTACCATGCAGCGCCTCCCGGAGACGTGCTCTCCCTTCTCGGCGGTGCCGAGTATTATGAGGACTTCATCAATACGCTTACCGCAATGTGCGACTATGTGCAGAGTAAGCACCGCTCCCCGAAGAAGATCATGATTTCCTTCGACGAGTACGGCGGGATGATTCGTCCGAACGCTCCGTTAAATCCCGGCTGGGGCCGCTACAACATGACGCGCTCCCACTACCGTTTCAATCCGGAGCGGAAATATATCCTTCACGATCCCGATAAGATGCCCGACCGCGAATGGCCCGGCGGAGACCGCATCCATATGCTTTCGATGGCTTCGATTCAGCTTGCTCTTCTGCGTCACGCGGACCGTGTCAAGATCGGCTGTATGACCGGTGGTCTCGGAGCACTCTGCTCCGCAAATCATGACCATGTATGGCGCTCTGCTTCGCACTATGCATTCATGTCGATGCTTCGGTATGCGAAGGGTACTTCGATGCAGGTAAGCGTGGATTCCGAGACGTTCGACATCCCCGGCTATGCCATCGACGATACCTCGCAATACACCGGCAAACAGGGGCTTAACTACATCGACAGTGCCTGCGCATGGGACCGCGAGAACAACCGTCTTGCCGTCTTCGTCATCAACCGTAACGAGAAGGACGATTATGCGATCAATCTTGATGCGAAGGGCTTCAAAGGCTACACGAAGTGCACGCACCTCGAAATTGCCTGCGACGATCCCGATCTGAAGAGCCGTTTCGGAAACGATGAGCTGTTCGTTCCCGTCGAGAATAAAGAGGCAGCCGTTAAGGCAGGCGTTCTTACAACGCACGTAAAGCCCCTCTCCTTCAATGTTCTGGTTCTGGAGAAATAAGACATGGCATTTGTCAAAAACCCCGGGCATCTTTCGGATGTCCGGGGTTTTCTGCATTCCGTAATCAATATACGTTCTTCTTTAAGCTGTCCTTTGAAACGAACGGTCCGGGAAGCGCATTAATGCCTCTCGTGTCACCGAAGTAGTCGCGATCGAAGCGAATCAGGGATCCGTCCGGATTTTCGAAACGCTGTTCGGGCTGGAAAGCCTTGCCGAGCGTGTCGCTGTCGATGATGCCGTTCGTATAATCCTTTATGATGTCATATACATTGGTCTCGAGGAAAATCTTACCGTTCTTCTCCTTAAGCTCCACCTTAACTTCAGCTTTTTCATCAACGAAACAGTTGGTTTCCTTCTTCCATTTCTTCGCGCCGCCGAGGTAGGCATTACCGGCTGCCCATACAGGCAGATGCTCTTTCTCATGCCACCGGGCAAGCTTCATCATGCTCGGCTTCGGGTTGTCAAGCTCAAAGTTCGGAATCCATTCCTCGTAAGTCGGATAATCGTCAAACTGCCAGGTCCCGACAAGCGAATCCTTCTCCTTCTTCTCGCCGGTCTCCTTGTCAACGATGATCGGATACTTCTGCACGAAGATGTTGTTGTAGAAGCGGTCGTCGCCGTGCAGAATCGTCATGAAGCCGGCGACCTCGGTCCTGTGGCGGATATGATAAGGCGTGTAGCGAAGCCCCGTTCCGCCGCCGACATTCAGGAATGCACCGAGCACAAGGTTATGAACCATGGCAACGCTCTCCGTCGCAATCATCAAAGATGCCTTCGAAAGCAGAATGTTGTTATCAATCAAAGTCGGGCCGTGGCCGACCTCAACGAAGATATCCTGGCTGCCCATGCCGCCCTCTGCCCATGTGCAGAAGTCCGGTCTCTGGTTGTCGTGCAGCAGGTTCTGCGTGATTCGCGTGCCCTGTGCTTCCCAGTCACACCAGATACCCATCGTGGAATGATGAATGTGGTTTCTGCGTATCACAACATCGATTGCCGCATGCAGCTTGATGCCGGAAATCTCCGCGCCGCCGAGCTGCTGCATGTTGTTGATATGATGAATGTGGTTGTCTTCAATCAATGAGAATACAGCGCCCATACGGCCTACGATGCCGGTCTGCTCGCAGTTATGGATATGGCAGCGCCGCACGATATGGGAACCAACTCTCTCCTTCAGCCATCCGTGATACTGTCCGCGGCAGACGGCGTCTCTTTCCATCTGCGTCGGGCTCTTCATATGCTTTGTCGTGAAATAGTGATCGTTCTCGGCGTCATAGTATTTGCCAAGGGAGATTCCGCAGCACTTACTGTTCGAAATCTCACAGTCCTCGATAATCCAGCCCTTGCTCCAATGAGGGCCGACCATGCCGTCCTGGAAAGCTGCCGGAGGCGCCCATGTCGTAGCCGCCTTCTGAATGTTAAAACCGCTCACGGTGATGTAGCCTCTGCCCGTCTTTTCCGGGAAGAAGCAGCGTCTTCTTACGTTGATCTCGACATTCTCTTTGTTCGGGTCCGCACCCTGGAAGTTCGCATACAAAACGGTCTCGTTGCCGTCCTGCTCGCTGTACCACTTATAAATCGAGTACTGCGGCTCCCACGAAGGCGTGTAAACCTCGCCCGCGATGCACTCCTCCAAAGACTCGGTCTCATACAGCATCCGGTCATTCAGATATACGGCACCCGTATGTCTTACGGCAGGTGCAAAATACCAGTCGCCGTAAACCTCGGTCGTATAAGGGTTGTAATCGCCGAAGATTCCGTTCGGAATGCGAACGGTCCAGACATTCTTATACCGCTTATACTTCTTCCAGCCTTTCACCTCTTCCGCGCCCGTAATGACCGCACCGAGCGGCTCCTCCGAGCGGTACACGATTCTTGCGTCTTTCGTGCCGCCTCTGAACGGATTCACGTACTCTCTGTAAACACCCTTTGCCACTACTACTTCGTCGCCCGGCATTGCAATTCTTGCCGCATCCCCGATGCGCTTGAAGGGGCGTGCCTTGGAGCCGTCGCCTTCACATGCCGCGTTCTGATTCACATAATAAATCATAGAAATACCTCCCGGTTCTCTGAACCGCCAATGGGAAATGCCATCCCGAAACGGTCCGATGTCAGAGCTTATGCATCTATCATATCGAAAACAAAAGGATGATACAATGGGGAATCTTCTCTTTCTCCGTCAAATATGCTCTTTTCCGAAAAATAGCAATATTTAAGAAGTGATTAGCACGATTCCGCTTGTCGCAAAAAACGTTTCCGTCTATTGTATTATTATCAATCTGTACTGTAGAAATACGGAAAGGAAACTATATGAAGAAGATCAAATTGGCAAGACCCAATGAAAGAAAGCCTCTTGTCACCGGCATTTTCACGGCTGATCCTTCTGCGCACGTGTTCAACGGCAAGATTTACATCTACCCTTCCCACGACTTCGCGCATGACTGCCCCGACGATGACAACGGCGATCAGTATATTATGCAGGATTACCATGTGCTTTCCATGGACAGCCTGGATTCCGAATGCATCGACAACGGACTCGCTCTTTCCGAAGACGACGTTCCGTGGGTTAAGAATCAGATGTGGGCACCTGACTGCGTTTATAAAAACGGCAAATACTATCTCGTATTCCCGGCTAAGGATTACGAGGGTCAGTTCCATATCGGCGTAGCGGTTTCCGACAGCCCGGTAGGTCCTTTCGTTCCGCAGGAAACCTGCATTCCCGGCAGCTACAGCATCGACCCCGCCGTTCTGGTTGACGACGACGGACGTACTTATTGCTATTACGGCGGTCTGTGGGGCGGCCAGCTTGAGATGTGGCAGTCCGGCTCCTTCGATCCGAACGCACACCGTCCGGAAGGCGATGAGCCCGCTCTCGGCCCGATGTTTGCCGAATTCAATGACGACATGGACGCTTTCATCACAGAGCCCAAGCACCTGCAGATTCTTGATGAGAACGGTGACCCGATTAAGGCCGGCGATGAAGACCGCCGCTATTTCGAAGGCCCCTGGATGCACAAGTTCAACGGCAAATACTATCTCTCCTATTCGACCGGAACCACGCACTATCTGTGCTACGCAGAGGGCGAGAAGCCGGACGGCCCCTTCACCTACAAGGGACGCATTATGGAGCCCGTTCTCGGATGGACGACCCATCATTCCATCGTTGAGATCGACGGTGAATGGTATCTCTTCTACCATGACTGCGAACTGTCCGGAGGAATCACCCATGAGCGCTGCGTGAAGTACACGAAGCTCAACATCCACGAGGACGGCACGATCGATACAATCTACCCTTACGAGTACGAAGAATAATTCCATTGGAATGAATAAAGGCCCTCGCTTCAAAAAAGCGAAGGCCTTTTCTTATTCTGTTCAGCCGTAGAAGAACGGCGGTTCGTCGGCGGGCACACCCTCCGGCTCCGGGGTCGGGTCGAGGATCTTCCTGGCATTTTCCCTAAGGCTTCTTAAGTGAAGCACCAGGGCGACTGCCATCAGCAGTCCTTCAAAGAACCAGGCCGTATACTGAATTCCGGAGAAGCCGTACACATCGGCCATGCGGGACAGGAACCCGCAGAAAAGCGATACCATCATCAGCATGTGCGAGATGTCCGTTTCCATTCTGGTCGTACGGATTTCGGTTCTTCTGATCCATTCCGCCATGACAAAGTATACCGCCAAAAGAGGCAGGAAGATGTCGGCCAGATGAATCAGGTACTCCGATGCGTATACCCATTTGCCGTTTATAAAGAACGGAAGAATCCGCATGGCAATGACAGCTGCCAGGGACAGCATGGTGAACCATACCGCCAAAAACTCATAGTTGGCTTTCGGCTCTCCCAAAAGGACCTTTTTGCCGTCGGGGATCACCTTACGTTTGCCGTCCTTATACTCGATTCTTGTGGGAATCACCGCAGGACCGCCGAAAACCGTCAACAGCAAAAGAATCAAGAGTCCGGGAATATCCGATACCACATCAATCGGCATGTACTCTCCGACAATTTCGCCCATGACAAAGTCCTGGGTCTTTCTGCCGTACAGCTCGTCCACCTCATACGCAGGGTACTTGCGGTCCGAGAGCACGAGCACATCAACCCAAAGAAGGAGCAGTGCCACTACCAATAAGCAGAATCTTTTCATTTCATTCCTCGTTTACTTACTCAGAAAACCCGCGAAATCCTTAAGCTGAGCCACACCGTAGAAGGCAGGCTTCTTTCCGAAGGATGCATCAAACAAAAGCGGGCTGTATTCCTTTCTCCAGGAACGGCCGTCCGTCACACCCCAAACCGTAAGGGAATCGATGTTCAGCGTGCCGGCATCCTTTCTCTGCAGAATGCCTTCCACAAGGTTGTAGTAGAAACGTCCCTGTGTGGCAAGAGTGTCGTCGTTAGCCTTCTGGATGTGCTGCCATCTTCCGAGTCCCACGTCAAGCTCCGTGATCTCGATCTTCAGACCGAGCTCGGCAAGGCGGTCAACCATCTTGAAGTATTCGGTCAGGCTGTCTTCGGTATAAAGATGTGCCTGAAGACCGATACCGTCGATCAGGTAATTGCCGTCCTTATCGACAAGCGTCTTTACAAAACTCTCAAGCGTTGCAGTCTTGAACTGCTCATTATAGTCATTGTAGAAAAGAGCAATGTTGGCCGGTGCGTATTTCTTAGCGAAATTGAATGCGTGCCAAATGTAATCCTCGCCGATGATGTTGTACCAGTTGTTGTACTCCTTACGCATGGTACCGTCTTCCATCCATGCCTCGTTTACTACGTCGTAAGCATAGAACAGATCGGCGTATCCGGCTTCCTGAAGCTTGGTAAATACCTGCTTGATATAGCTTTCCATACGCTTCAGCATGACTTCTCTCGTTACAAGCTTACCGGTGTTCTGATCGAAGTTATCGTAGAAAATCCACTGAGGCGTCTGGCTGTACCATACAAGCGTATGTCCGCGAACCGCCATGTTGTTGGCCTTAGCCCAGTCAAGCATGGCAATCATGTCGGAATTGAATTCCACAACAAGATCCTTCTTCTCGATACTCTTGTCGCGGTTCAGGATATAGTCGGGCTTCATGGCATTTTCCATGGTGACACTGCTGAAATGTTTCAGGATGAGTTCACTCCAATTGGCGTTGCCGCTCATCTGCGTGGTCAGACAGGTTCCGAATTTCATGCCGTGCTCGGCAAAAATGTCTTTCAGAAATACTTCCGGCGGCTTCGGGGCCTCCGTAGGGGTAGGGCTCGGGACCTCGGTAGGGGTGAGCGTCGGTGTTTCGGCTACTGTAGGGGTCGCCGTAACCTCGGGTGCCGTCGCCTTCTTGCCGCTGCATCCTGCAAGGCAGCAGGCAAACAGACATGCTGCGAGGCAGATTGTCAGTACTCTCTTCATGTTACAAAATCTCCTTATGATACTTTCTATCTGAAGCGCATTGCGCATTCATTCCGATCAGTTGTTTCCGAGCGGCTCGTACTCGCTGTCCCTCATTCTAGTCTCGAAATAGATGTGGAAGCCGGCGTCGTCCCTCATTACGGCAAAGTATTCCACAAAGTATTTCTTCGTAACCGGAACTCCCTGCGAAGACCTGCGGGTGTATTCCTTTATGACAGTCTTGATTTCGTCCTTCGTGAACAGCGTCGTGTCGGGGGTTGCAGACCAAAGCTTCGCAGGCTCGGTCTTTTCAAAGCCGACGCGCTCCAACTCGTACTCAAGTCCCTCCCACGTGCCCTTGTTCATATCCATGCGGACACGGTAGGTGTCGTCCGAATCGACTTCGGTCTTGGCAATCTTATAGGAATCGATAATCGCCTTCTTCTGCTTAAACGCAATCTTCGGCATGATCAATGTCAATACGAAATAGACAATCAATCCGACAAATACAAGCGTCAGAATCGTTTTCAATGCTTTCATGTCAGTCTCTCCCTTCTGATTCTTTTCATTCTCCTCTCGGGCCTTATTGCCCGCTAACAGGAGTATTATAGCATTTTCCTTCGGAAAAGACAATAGCACAGCGTTGCATCCCCCGTCCGGGCAAAAGAAAACCGCCGACTGTTTTCACAATCGGCGGTATGGAAAATGCCATATTGAATATTATTTTCCGATCAAAGCCCAGGCGTACTCGGGATTCTCATCGGCGAGCTTTTTGAAGATGCTCTTCTTCTGTGCGATGGCAGCCTGTGCAGCGGCAAGACGTGCAATCGGAACACGGAAAGGCGAGCAGCTTACATAGTCAAGACCGATCTTGTGGCAGAACTCAACGGAAGAAGGATCTCCGCCGTGCTCGCCGCAGATGCCTACGTGAAGCTTCGGATTAACGGGCTTGCCGAGCTTGATCGCCATCTCCATCAGCTTGCCGACACCGGTCTGGTCAAGCTTTGCGAACGGATCGTTCTCGAAGATCTTGGTGTCATAGTAAGCGTTCAGGAACTTGCCTGCGTCATCACGGCTGAAGCCGAATGTCATCTGGGTAAGGTCATTGGTACCGAAGCAGAAGAAATCAGCTTCCGTAGCGATCTCGTCAGCGGTAAGAGCTGCACGCGGGATCTCGATCATCGTACCTACCTCATACTCAAGATCAACGCCTGCGGCAGCAATCTCGGCATCGGCGGTATCCACAACAACCTTCTTAACATACTTGAGCTCTTTGATCTCACAAACAAGCGGAATCATGATCTCGGGCTTAACATCCCAATCGGGATGTGCTTCCTTAACCTCCAAAGCCGCACGGATAACGGCCTTCGTCTGCATCTTCGCGATGGAAGGATATGTAACGGCGAGACGGCATCCTCTGTGACCCATCATCGGGTTGAACTCATGGAGGGAAGCGCACATAGCCTTAACTTCCTCAACGGTCTTGCCCTTCGCATCGGCGAGCTTCTGAATGTCGGCTTCCTCGGTGGGAACGAACTCATGAAGCGGCGGGTCAAGGAAACGAATCGTAACCGGGTTGCCCTCAAGAGCCTCATACAAAGCCTTGAAATCACTCTGCTGATAAGGAAGAATCTTGTCAAGAGCGATCTCTCTCTCTTCTTCGGTATCGGAGCAGATCATCTCACGGAAAGCTGCGATTCTCTCGGGATCGAAGAACATATGCTCCGTACGGCAGAGACCGATGCCTTCTGCGCCGAGTTCACGAGCCTTCTTGGCATCGCGGGGCGTGTCGGCATTCGTACGTACCTTCAGTTTACGGAACTTGTCAGCCCAACCCATTACACGACCGAAATCGCCGGAAATGGAAGCGTCAACGGTCGGAATGATGCCGGCATAAATGTTACCGGTCGTTCCGTCGATGGAAATCTCGGAACCTTCCTTAAAGGTCTTCTTGCCGAGCGTAAATACCTTATTCTCTTCATCCATATTGATGTCGCCGCAACCGGATACACAGCAGGTACCCATACCACGTGCAACAACCGCTGCATGGCTGGTCATACCGCCGCGGACGGTCAGGATGCCCTGCGCGGCCTTCATGCCGGTAATGTCCTCGGGAGAGGTCTCAAGACGTACAAGCACGACTTTCTTGCCTTCTGCGGCCCATTTTTCAGCATCCTCTGCGGTAAATACGACCTGGCCGCATGCAGCACCGGGAGATGCTCCGAGACCGCGTCCGAGAGGCGTAGCCTTTTTCAAAGCCTTTGCGTCGAACTGGGGATGAAGGAGGGTGTCAAGGTTACGGGGATCGATCATGGCTACTGCCTCTTCCTCGGTCTTGTGTCCTTCATCTACAAGATCGCAGGCGATCTTCAATGCAGCGGGAGCGGTTCTCTTACCGTTACGGCACTGCAGCATGTAGAGCTTCTTGTTCTCTACGGTGAACTCCATATCCTGCATGTCATGGTAGTGATTCTCAAGAATGCCGCATACGCGGATGAAATCCTTGTAAGCTTCGGGGAATTCCTTCTCCATCTGCGCAATCGGCATAGGAGTACGAACACCTGCTACTACGTCCTCGCCCTGTGCGTTCTTAAGGAACTCACCCATGAGCTTCTTCTCGCCGGTAGCGGGATCTCTGGTAAATGCAACGCCGGTTCCGGACTCGTCGTTCAGGTTACCGAATACCATCGGCATTACGTTAACGGCGGTACCCCAGCTGTACGGGATATCGTTGTCACGACGGTATACGTTTGCACGCGGGTTGTCCCAGGAACGGAATACGGCTTCGATGGCAAGCTTCAGCTGCTCAACAGGATCCGAAGGGAATTCCTTGCCAAGCTGCTTCTTGTACTCAGCCTTGAACTGCTCTGCAAGCTTCTTCAGGTCGGTAGCGGTAAGGTCTACGTCGTACTGTACGCCCTTCTCCTCTTTCATCTTGTCGATGAGCTGCTCGAAGTACTTCTTGCCTACGCCCATTACAACGTCCGAGAACATTTGAATGAAACGACGGTAAGAGTCATATACGAAACGCTTGAACTTCGGGTCGGGGTTGCCTGCGATCATTGCGGCAACAACCTTATCGTTAAGACCGAGGTTCAGGATGGTATCCATCATACCGGGCATGGAAGCTCTTGCACCGGAACGGACCGATACGAGAAGCGGATTCTGCAGATCACCGAACTTCTTGCCGTTGATCTCCTCCATTCTCTTGACGCCTTCCATTGCCTGCGCCATAATTTCTTCGTTAATCTTGCGCCCGTCATCATAATACTGTGTGCAGGCTTCTGTCGTAATCGTGAAACCTTGGGGAACCGGAAGACCGATGTTGGTCATTTCGGCAAGGTTAGCGCCTTTGCCGCCCAGCAGGTTTCTCATGTCTGCATTACCTTCGGTAAATGCATATACCCATTTTTTAGCCATATACGTATGACCTCCTCTGTTTTCTGGGCTATCCGAATATTGCCTTCTCCGATTGGAAGTTGCGCGTGCCGGTAAAAAACACACGCAAAAGAAACGTCTGTGGACAGCCGTTAACAGTATATTACCATACGGAAGGTAACTTTACAAACAGTTTTTGCTGTTTCTGTGTAGAAAAATGTGAGGAAAATGCCGTTTTGCATCGTCATTTGTCACGAAAAAATAGCTCTTCCGCCCCGCACGGCTTTCGCGGCCCGGCGGACATAAAGAAAGCCCGGCGTCCTGCCGGGCTTTTGCTTACTGCATCATGACCTCGTCCATTCCGAGCGCATACCAGTTGGCGTGCAGGAACCGGAGGCAGTTTTCGTCGTCCAGTTGTAAGAAGATGCTCTTCACGACGCCGCGGTTCATCTGCAGCAGATTGCGAAGTCCCATCACGATGAATTCGGCCTTCGGAATCCGAAACAGCGCATGCAGGCAGTCCTGCACGGTCTTCTCCTGCGCCTCGGTGAGCTCCTGTTCCGAGCGGACGGAAGGGAGGAAGGCACATTTGCCGACGATGCCGTTGATCAGGATATGCAGTTCGTCCGGATTCTCCGGCGCCGCCGCTCCGTTATAGATGAAGTCGTCCGCGCTCACAAGCTTCTCGCTGTGCCTGCAGTATTCGATGAACTGAAGGCCTTCCTTCTCGCCGACGTTGCCGACGATCTTATGCTGCACGACACGGCTTTCCATGTTGCAGTCATACTTCAGGATGTCGCTGACTCTCGTCCAGGAACGCGGCGTGGCAAATACGATGTTGGAATCGCCCGGAATCTGCGTATGCAAAGCCTCCGGCTTCACGGTCAGATAGTCCATGACGAATTTATGGATGTTATGCGGAATCGCGTAATCGTTCTTCCATGTCTGGAAATCCGGCTCGATATAGTGGATTTCGAAACGGTCGGCAAGAGGGCCGGCCAGACGGATGTAAACGCCGTCGTCGTCTTCGCGGTTACCGAGCGCGATGACCATCGTGCCCTCGGGAAGCACATACTGGCCGATTCTGCGGTCCAGAATCAGCTGGTAAGCAGCAACCTGCACACGCTTCGTACAGGATGTAATCTCGTCGAGCAGAAGAATGGTTCTCGGACCGTCACGCTTTTCGTCCGGAAGCACCTCGGGAGAAAGCCAGATGGTCTTCGTTCTCTCGCGGTTCGGATAGATCAGTCCGCTGATTTCGACCTCGGACATCTGCGCGAGACGGATATCGATGACCTTGTAGCCGTATTTTTTTCCGATCTGCGAGATGATTTCGGATTTGCCGATGCCCGGAGCGCCGAGTCCGAGAATGGTATGCTTCAGATTGTAACGCAGATTGAATTCAATCGTTTCTCCGAATTCCTTAATCGTCATATCGTATTTTCCCCTCCTATCGAACTTTGTCTTTAAGCCAGGCGACCTTTCCCATGCGTTTCATGTCGTCCGTGGGATCGACCTCCTCTGAAAGAACAAGCAGCGTGTTTCTTCGAAGATACGGCAGGAAGCGGTTCGGCTCAAGCGGTCCGAACTCTCCGTCCGTCAGAATCAGCATGACCTCGGGCCGGACATGGTTTTCGGCAATCCAGTCATAGATGCAGTTCACATCCGTGCCGCCCGAGTGCGTCGGCACGCATTTTAAAAGCGCCTTTTCGCCGAACACTCTTCTGTAGACATCCGTCACCTTCGTGTCCCAGAAGCACAGGTTGATAATGCAGTGGAACTCCTTGGAGATCCGGTACAGCTGCGTCAGAAAGAGGTCCATTCTCTCTTTGCCGATTGAACCCGAGGAATCCACGAATGCCCAGAGTTCCTCAAGCGCCTCGTCCTCTGTCGGGTGTCCCGGCAGGAGCAGGTCCATATGCAGGTATTTCCGCTCCGGCGTAGCGTACGACACGTCGTCCTTCGTTTCCGAATCGAGATAATCCCGAAGAAGCACGCGCCAGTCGGGCTTTTTGGTATCTAATATTTCAATCAGCCGCGGCGGCGCGGAAAAGCTTCCGCTTCCCTGCTTTGCGGCCCTTCTTACGAGCGCCTTGATCCTCTCCTCAAGAAGCGTCTCCTGCTCTCTGCTGAGGGACGCGGAAGGCATCAGATCGGGCTCGGGCGACTGCACCCGTTTCTTCTCTCCGTTGATTCCTTCCCGGTAAGTCGTTCGAACGGTCAGCCCGCCGTCGCCGACCGCATCCGGATTGTCCCTGACGATGCAGTCGTAAAGGCTCTCCGCGGACTGCGAGCGGTCCACCTCCGCAAACAGGCCGTCCGCGGGACGCTCAAACGGAATGTCCACTTTTCTCATGACCGGACGGACATCCCAGTCCAAAATCGAATTGACAATATAATCGGCAGCGGCGTTCCATATGTCCGCCCGGCGGTTCTTTCCGCGCTGCGGGTGCCGCAAAAGCACGTGCATGACCTCATGCATGATGATGTAATTCCGCTCTCCTTCGGACATGTTTCCGAGGAAATCCGGATTGTACCGCACAACTGCGCCGTCCGTGACGGCAGTCGGAACCGAACGGTCCTCCGTAAACGAAAGGGACACAAGAATATCCCCGTAAAACGGCGCGCGTCTTACGGCTGTCATGCGCAGCTTTTGGATTTCGGATGCAACATCCATCCCCTGTCCCTCCGAATGCCGACCGGTACGGTCAGAAATTGGTGATCAATTTGTATTTGGCATAGACGGCTCTTCGAAGGTCCTCCGAAACCATCCCGCCGCCCGCCTTCAAAACCTCCGCTTCCTGCCGGTAATAACGGTAGGTTTCGTCGTTGGTCGGGTAATTTCTGCAATAAATATAGTAATGCTCTCCGGCAAATGTGACCGGGTGCGCCGCCTGGAAGAAGCAGAATGACTTCCTTGCATCCACCGTGACACGGTAAAATCCGTTTTGTTCCTCCGGCTCTGCATAGGTCAGATATACCGATTCCTCAAGCGTGCTGAGCCGTCTTTCGCCAAGTCTCGTGCTCATGTCGCAAAGACCTTCCGTTACGGCATCCATGCACGGCGTCTTTCTCGGATCCCGGGCATGCTCGAATACGTCCTTTTCGTTCGTTCCGGCATAGTATCCGGCAAATGTGACGGACTGCCGCGGCGCAAGCAAAGACTCCTCGCCTGCCGCCAGATTCACGGTCCTTGAGAAGAACAGTGTTTCCATCTCGGGACGGATGCCGACCGGCCGGATGCCCATGTCACGCGTCATCTCATAAACCTTATGCATGAACGCAAGCGTCTCATCCTTATCCGATATGAAAAAACGCCCGTCCGAAAGGGCGAAGCTGTGCAGTTTGAGGGCCCGGTACTCCTCGGGGAAAAGGTCAAGCGTGAACCGGATCATGCGAAGTTTCCGGCAATACTGAAAAGGCCGCTCGCCGCACGATATCACGGTCGGCGCGACCGACACCTCCTCAAGCTCGGAACACTTTTTGAATGCATAATCCCCTACGGTTTCGATTCCTTCCGGAATGGAAAGCTTTTTAAGCTTTTCGGAACCGTAATAGGCTCCCTTTCCGATTGCGGTCAGAAAATGCCCCGCTTCACAGATCGTCGGAACCCTGACGGACTCTTCTTCTCCGAAATATGCGAAGATGCATTCGTCCGCTACCGTATATTTATTGTCTACATAAGCATACATAGATTACCCCGAATACGTTACGCGCAAAGAACCGCTCTGCTGTCCCGATCAGCCGTATTTCTCCGACCAGACTTTTCTTTCCATGGAACGGCGGTACGCCAAAAGCAGAACCTGCTCATTAAGCGGCTGATCCTTCGGCAGTGTCATCAGTTCCGAAACGCAGTTCTGCAACCCTTTGACAAGCGCAAGCTGCTCTTCGTCCTTCTGGTCATCCTTTGCAAGCAGTTCCTCTAACTGGCTTAACAGGAGAGCGGCCTGCGTCTGGTCCTTCGCAATTCGGACAATCTGCCCGATAAATGTCATCAACTGGTTTCTGTCCATTCCGTCCTCCTCTCGCAAAAAACAATCTTTCAAATAACACTATACCAAATCCCGTGCCTGTTTGCAAAGGTCTTTCGCCCTGTCGCGCATTCGCGGGAAAATTACGGAAAATCTGTCATAATCCGTGGCTTTCTTCGGAGTCTTTTTTCTCCCCCCGAAAAACCGCCTTTCAGACTGTTTTCTGACAATTTCGCGAATTGTTTCACGTTCCTTTTTACGTCAAAACAGGGCGTTTTCTCCCTTTTCCACAAAACATATTTTCGGTTGATTCATTCGAAAAATGTACTACAAAAATGGAATGTTTTTGTGGATAAAGTGGATGTTTTTGTGGAAAAGCAAGGAAAATGGCACTTTTTCGGATAAAAACGATGTGGATAACTTCACTTTTGGGAAAAGTTATCCACAATTTCGGTTTATAAAATAAATTGCACTTTTGCGTTCTACGATAGTCTTTTGTGCAAGATTGCAAAAACCGTTTTTGTCAACACATTTTTCGTAACAATTTTGTAACATAATTGTCAGATTTCTTCATCCGAAAACAGAAAAGGAGCTCCGTCAAGAGCTCCTTTCATTTATCTCAGTTCGGCAAGATACTGTTCAATCCGGTACACCGCATTGGCCCCGTCGGCCGCCGCCGTAATGATCTGCCTTAAGTTCTTGGTCCGCACATCGCCGGCTGCAAAGATTCCCGGGATCTGGGTCTCTCCGGTTTCTCCCGCGATGAAGTATCCGCTCTCGTCGCACGGAATCTTCCCGCTCCAGCCGAGATTGTTCGGCTTCGTTCCGACTGCCACGAAAACACCGTTGACGGGATAATCCGTCGTTTCGCCGGTCTTGACATTCTTCAAAACGGCCGAGCTGACTCTTCCTTCGCCGTTAATCTTCTCGACAACGCTGTCCCAGATGATGGTGACATTTGGCAGAGACTGCAGCTTCGTCACGAGATTCTTCGAAGCACGAAGAGAATCCCTTCTGTGCACAAGCGTTACCTTGCTGCAGAAGCGGGCGAGGAAAATGGCATCCTCCACCGCCGTGTTGCCGCCGCCGACAACCATTGTCTCGCGTCCCTTAAAGAACGCTCCGTCACAGGTTGCGCAGTACGATACGCCCGCGCCGGCCAGTTCCTCTTCGCCGGGGCAGCCGAGTTTTCGCGGATTTGCACCGGTCGCAATCAGAATCGTCTTCGTCTCAATCGTCTTGGCGCCGTCAAACAAAAGCTCAAAGCCGCCCTCGATCTGCTTGAAGTCTTCGATTTTCATTCCCTCGATGATTTCCGTCCCGCAAGCCTCAGCATGGGCACGGAACTTCTCCGCGAGATCGAATCCGCTGATGTTTTGGTAACCCGGATAGTTATCGATATCGGAGGTTTCCAAAATCTGTCCTCCGCTGATGTCCTTCTCGACAACGATAAAATCGAGCTCCGCACGGGCCGCATACACGGCAGCCGCCATTCCGGCAGGACCGGACCCGATAATCACAAGATCATACATTTGTTTATCCTCTTTTCTTTCTTACAGTCCCCCGGCGGCCGGATTATGCATCGCAATCTCCGCCAGAATCATCAGCAGTACCATCAGCAAAACCCCCGCGGTAAGCGGTACTGTAAACATTCCGAGGAACGTTTTCATCTTTCCTTTTTTATGAAACTGCTCACGAAGGTCATTAAGGGTGCCGCAGTTAGTTGCAATCTCCCGAAGCAGAAAACCGGCAAGAACCAAGCCGAACACTGCCGGAACGGCAAATGTCCGAAGCACGACCGGCACCGTCAGAGCCTCACTTGTTTCTGCTGCCAGGGTTTCCTGCAGGTCCTTCGGCAGGTTCTTTTGGATCATCGGCAGCAGGTATAAAAGCACTGTCGACAGTCCGTTCACTGTTAGATGCATTACGGTACCCGCCCACAAAGAGCCGGTCACATATACCGCAAGCGCAAAAATCACACCCATGACAAATGCGTACGTAAATTGGTTCAGGTTCGCATGAAGAACACCGAACAACAATCCCGAAAGGATTGCTCCCGGAATAACGCCGATCTTCTCATAGCCGCGGAAGAACACGCCCCGATAGACGAATTCCTCGCAAATTGCCGGAAGAAGCGCAACCAGAAGAAACATTACCATGAACGGCTTCCCGGCTGCTTCCTCGGTAATCATGTCCGTCGTCGGCGTTTCGAAAAAGCACTGAGACAGTCCGTTAATCAACGTAAGCAGCGGCTCGATGCAAAGCGTAAACATCACAAGAAGGATGATGTTTCCGGCACTGAGTCCCTTCCCGATGATTTCCTCTTTCACGTTCCCGCGCCTGATTGCATAGACAAAAGGAACACAGGCAATCGCAAACTGGCTCACCAGGATTAACGGCACAAAGGGAAGCGACGGAAGAAAGGAAATCAGAAACGATACGGCAAGATATACCGCAACCGTCAGCAGAAACACCAGATTGACTTCTTCTTTCCGCTTCAAGGAATTCACCTCCGATCCCTTTTTCGAAACCACACACGTAGGCATTATAACATTTTCCTTCGGTAAATACAAGAAATCACTTCATTTCTTTAATGTATTATGCTATACTTTGCCCAAACGGGGAAACCCCGGAAGTGAGGATTGACTATGATTGAACTCGGTAAAAAACAGACGCTTATACTGGACCGCTTTTCGCAAAACGGCGCCTACCTGAAAGCCGACCGCGGCGATTCCGAGCAGGTGCTCTTACCTAAGAACCAGCTTGCCGACGAGAAGGAAGGCGACGAAGTGGTCGTATTTGTCTATAAAGACTCCGAAGACCGCCCGATTGCAACCAAGGAGATTCCCCCGATCACACTCGGCGGGATTGCCGTCCTGCCGGTTGCGCAGGTCAATAACATCGGCGCATTTTTGGATTGGGGGCTTGCCAAGAATCTGTTTCTGCCCTACCGCGAGCAGACAAGACCCTTAAAGGAAGGCGACGAAGTTCTGGTCGCTTTGTATATCGACAAGAGCAGCCGGCTTTCTGCCACGATGCGGGTCTATGACTATCTGCCGACTGATTCACCGTATAAGAAAGATGACAAAGTCAGCGGAACCGTCTATGAGGTCAGCCGCAATTTCGGCGCCTTCGTGGCCGTTGACGACCGCTACTCCGCACTGATTCCGAAGGACGACCTGCCGTTTCCGCTCCGTTCCGGCCAGCTTGTGGAAGCCCGAGTGGCGCGCGTTCTTGCGGACGGCAAGCTGACGCTCTCCCTTCGCGAGAAGGCACACATGCAGATGGATGCCGACTCCAAACTGATTCTTTCGGCATTAAAGGGCGCCGGCGGATTCCTGCCGTATCACGACAAGAGCGACGCCGAAGAAATCAAGGCGCGCTTCTGCTTAAGTAAGGCTGCCTTCAAACGTGCCGTCGGACATCTGTACCGCGAGCATCTGATTACCGTTGCCGACGACGGCATCCGCCTCACTGAGGAAGCTTAATCGGCGAAGCCGCTTGCAACGGCCACGGTAACCGGCGACACGCGAAGAACGCCCACCTGTTTCAACAGCCTGGCGCAAGCTTCCATCGTTGTCCCGGTCGTATAAATGTCATCCACAAGGATCACCCTTTCAAACGGGTGGTCCTTTTTCCATTCAGAAAGCCTGCCATTTTCCACGGCAAATGCGGACAGCAGATTCTGCAGTCTTGCAACATCGTTAAGTCCCTTTTGCGGCTCGGTCTTTCGCGCTCTGATCAGAACGCCCTCCAAAACCGGGACGTCAAGGCAGGCGCCGAGTTCTCTTGCAAAGCTTGCCGCCTGGTTATAGCCGCGCTTCCGCTCCTTTAATGGATGCATCGGAACCGGAATGATCGCATCGGCCCGAAGCCTTGTTAACTTCAGCCGGTTTCGCTCGTACAGGGTCTGCGCGTACCAACGGGCATACTCCTCCCTTTTGTCGTACTTAAAGCGGAGCACCGATTCACGAAGGGCGCCCTCATAGGTTCCGAGGGCAACTCCCCCGGTATAACTTCTTTCACGTTTTTGGCAATCGTAGCAGAATTCCCGATCCTCGTTCAGAATCGGCCGTCCGCAGCACATGCAGGACGGTTCGCGGATATAAGACACCCGGCTTTCGCAGCCGGGACACAGAACCGGTTCCCCGGAAAATCTCACCCCGTCGCATATCGGGCAACGGGGTGGGAATAACAGATCAAAGAAAGAACCCATACAACCTCATTTACGGAAATACCGATTCGGGAAACTCTCCCTCCTCGATCAGCTTTGTGATGGACGCCACGAACAGCGGCTTGTCCTCTTTGTACGTAACGCCGAACCAGCGGTCAGCCGTCGGAAGCACGGCAACCTCGGCACGTCCGGCTCTTACCATCTCGCCGACAACCTGCGGCAGAAGGTATTCCGACTTCAGCGGATTGGTCTTCGCCTCCGTTGCAAGGAACTCGGTGAACTTATCCTGAAGCTCATCGAGGAAATCGGGCGTGAAGCCCCACATATTCATCGATACGGGCACGTCCGGGGCAAATGCCATCTCATTTCCCTCGCTGTCCTCTCCTTTTACAACATCGCCCTCTCTTCTCAGGGCAAATCTTTCTACAACTGTAGTAAGATGTCCGTCTTCCACTTCGCATACGCCTCTCGTTACCTGCCCGTGCTCGCTCAGGGTGTTGCCGAGAACAAAACCTGCCATGCAGTAGCGGCCTTTCGAGCCCTCCGGAAGATTCACAAGATACTCATGCGTCGCGCGGAAAGCTTCCTTTCCGTAAAAATCGTCCGCGTTGATGACAACGAACGGACAGTCCAATGTGCCAAGGCAGGAAAGCACGGCCTGGCCGGTTCCCCAAGGCTTCTTGCGGCCTTCCGGAACGCTGAACCCGGCCGGAATGTTGTCCATCTCCTGGAACACATACTCCACATCAATATACTTCTCGATACGGTTTCCGATGATTTCACGGAAGTCCTTCTCCAGGTCACGTCTTGTGATAAATACGACCTTATCAAATCCGGCATTCTTCGCGGCGTAGATTGAATAATCCATAATGATCTCACCGGTCGGACCGACCTTCTCCAGCTGCTTGATGCCGCCGCCGAAACGGCTCCCCATGCCTGCTGCCATGATAACTAATGCTGTTTTCATCTTTCCTCCTTCCCGGTCTAAACCGAAGCCGTCTCCCGGATTCGTTCGCAAAGACCGGTATACCTCTTTTGCTCGTTTGCATTTCCGATCATCTGCCGGATTGTGTCTTCACTTCCGACGATGGTCACACAGCTGACTGCACGGGTAACGGCTGTGTACAGGATATTTCTCGTGAGCAGCATCCGCGGCCCCGTAAGAATCGGAAGCACCACGGCGGGATACTCACTGCCCTGGGACTTATGAATCGTTACGGCGTAGGCGTGCTCCAGATCCTCTGTCTGCGTGAAAGGATAGTGCACGGTTTTACCGTCATCGAAGACAATCTCCATCTCCTCCGCAAAGCGGTTGATGTTCCGGATGATTCCCATGTCTCCGTTATATAACCCTGTTCCGGCGTCGATCAGCGTGCCTTTCTTCGAACAAATCTCCCATTCAATCTGGTAATTGTTCCGAACCTGCATGACCTTGTCGCCCTCACGGAACACAATTCCTCTCGTCTCATATTCCACTTTGGAAGGGGACGGCGGATTGATGGCTTCCTGAAGGTACTTATTCAGATTCTCGACACCAAGCTCACCTTTTCGCATCGGGGTCAGCACCTGAATGTCCGAAGGCGTCGCACCGACATATTTCGGAAGCTTGTCCCGGACGAGCTGCGCCACAACCGAGAGAACGGTCTGCGAGTCGTGCCTTCGCATCATGAAGAAATCCTTGCTCTTATTATCAAGCGCAATCGATTCCCCGCGGTTAATCCGGTGCGCGTTCACGATAATGTCGCTCTCCTCGGCCTGACGGAAGATCTTCGTCAGACATACGACCGGGAATGCCCCGCTCAGTAAAATGTCACGAAGAATGTTGCCGGGTCCTACACTCGGAAGCTGGTTCTGGTCGCCGACGAGAATCAGGCGCGTTCCGATCGGAATCGCATGCAACAGGGCGTTCATCAGATATACGTCAACCATCGAGGTCTCGTCGATGATGACCGCATCGGCCTCGAGGGGGTTGTCTTCATTTCTCTGAAACATCCCGCGATGGAATTCTTCCTGCCCTTCCGCCATGTGCGAGACTTCCAAAAGCCGGTGAATCGTGCGGGCTTCTCTGCCGGTCGCTTCGGTCATGCGCTTTGCCGCGCGACCCGTGGGTGCCGCCAGAAGAACCGAAAGCCCGAGGCTTTCGAAGTAGGAAATGATGGCGTTGATGGTCGTCGTCTTACCGGTACCGGGACCGCCTGTCAGAAGGAAGACGCCGTTCCCGACTGCCTCACGTACCGCCTCTTTCTGAATCCCGTCAAGATCGATATCCAGATTGCTCTCAATGCGGGACAGACGGCGTGTGAATTCCTCCGTGCTCAGCTCATAACGGCAGTTCAGATCGCGAAGCATTCTTGCGACGCCGAGCTCCGTAAAGTAAGCTACCGAAGAATATATCTGATCCGGTTCCTCTCCGCCTGCGGATTTCACAATCAGTTTCCGCTCCGCACTCATGTCACTTACGGCCTGCCCGATTGCCTCCGCATCAACGCCGAGCAGATCGGTACAGTAGCGGATCAGTTCCGGCTGCGGCAGATAGATGTGTCCGTACTGGGCGGCAAGCTGCAGGGCATATACCAGTCCTGCCCGGATACGCTCCGGCGAAAATCCAGAGATTCCCATGCGTTCCGCAATGCTGTCCGCGGTCTTGAACCCGACGCCCGGAATATCTTCGGTCATCTGATAGGGATTCTCCTCCAAAACCGTGCGCATCTTCTCGCCGTACTGCTTGTAAATCTTTACGGCAAGCGTTCCGGAGATATTATACTGTTGAAGATACATCATAGCCTCGCGCATCCCCTGCTTTTCCTTGAACTGGGCATGAATGTCACGGGCCATGCGGTCGCTGATTCCTCTGATTTCGGCCAGTCTTTCCGGTTCCCGCTCGATAATTCGGAACGTGTCGTCCCCGAATTTCCGAACGATTCTGGCTGCCATGGTCTGACCGATTCCTTTAATGGCGCCCGACCCGAGATAACGCTCCACCGCAAGCCTGTCCTTCGGCACGCAGATTTCGTAGGACGAAACCTGCAGCTGCTCTCCGTAGAGCACGTGGACGGTCATGGCACCCTCCACCTTCACATACTCGCCTTCGCTGATGGCAGGAAAATTGCCGACACACGTCAGTTCGTCGTTCCCGCCCGGCTCGGAAAGCTGGAAAATGGTATAGCCGTTATCCGGATTCCGGAATTTTATATGCTCGATATAACCTTCTCTTTGTTCCATGGACCTCTCTTATGAAAGCGAAAGCTTCTTACGGTTATGACTGTTCATCATCTCCACGTAACGACCTGTGCCGATGGCAACGCAAAGCGTCGGATTTTCCGCGGTCATGGTACGAATGCCTGTCTTCTCCTCGATCAGATCCTCCAAACCGTAAAGAAGCGAACCGCCGCCGGTCAGAACGATGCCGCGGTCGGCAATGTCCGCCGCCAGTTCGGGGGGCGTGCTCTCGAGTGCCTGATGGATTGCCTCGACAATCTGTGATGTGGGCTCCTTAAGAGCCTCTTCCGTTTCTTCGCTCGTTAAGGAAATCGTCTTCGGAAGACCGGTTACGAGGTTACGTCCGCGCACTTCCATGGAAAGCGTTTCCGGTCTCGCATAGCAGGCACCGATTTTAATCTTCACTTCCTCAGCGGTGCGCTCACCGATTAAGAGGTTGTGCTTTCTTCTCATATAACGGACGATGGCTTCGTCGAAATCGTCGCCGGCCACCTTAACAGATGTGCTGACTACGGCGCCGCCGAGCGAGGTTACGGCGATATCCGTCGTGCCTCCGCCGATATCCACGACCATGTTGCCGCACGGACGCGAGATGTCAATCCCGGCGCCGATGGCTGCCGCAATCGGTTCCTCGATGATCTTTACGTAACGGGCGCCTGCCTCGTAGGTGGCATCCTCTACAGCCTTCTTCTCGACTTCGGTCGCGCTGCTCGGAACGCAGATGCTCACAAGCGGCTTATTGAAACGGCGCTTGCCAATAGACTTCTGGATGAAATACTTAATCATACGCTCGGTAACGGAGTAATCCGAGATGACGCCCTGCTTCAAAGGTCTCACGGCCACAATGTTGCCGGGAGTACGTCCGAGCATCTGTCTCGCTTCCTCACCGATTGCCTTAATCTTGCTGGAGTCCCGGTCGTATGCAACAACAGACGGTTCCTGCAATACGACCCCCTTCCCCTTTATATAAACAAGGACATTGGCTGTCCCGAGATCGATACCGATATTAGTGGTGAAACTGAACATTTCGGCATTCCCCTTTCTGAAATGCGCTTTGAGCGCACAAAAAATACAGTGCAGAGTTTCCCCTGCACTGTAATAATAACAGAATCCATGCTGTTTTGCAATCTTTGTTTGAAATGCGGCATGTCCTGGCGACACCTTTCAGTGCCTGTCGTTATAGTCATAAAAAAGTTCATCTAAAAGCCGATCCACGCCTTCCGTTTTGCCGAAAGCGGCTTTCACGAAAGTCCCGGCGTTCTTCACGAGAAGCTTGAAATAAAGCCATTCCCCGAGGTCGTCGTATTTTCTCGTGGAATTGAGCAGATAATTCTTCCGAAGCGTTGTATACTTCTTCCCGACATGACGTCCCTGCTTCTTAAGGAGCTTCGCCGTCGCAACGTCCTCCATTGCCTTTTTGTCGACAAAGCCGCCGATGGCTTCAAAGGTCTCCTTCTTCGCCCAGAAGATGCCGCTATAGAGGCCGGTTATGGCAAATGACACCCTGCACAGTAGGTCGTTCAGCCATAACGGGAACGAGTACCGCTCAAACCGAATCGGCGCGCCGCCGCCGATGTACTGCCCGCTTTTTAAGAGCTCATCGACTTCCTTCAGCGTCCCTTTCGTCATGCGGTTGTCCGCATCGATCGTGACGATGATTTCGCCGAGTGCCGCCGCGATTCCGGTGTTCCGAACCTTTGCGATGCATCGGTCCTCATTGGTCACAACACGTGCGCCGTTCGCCCCGGCAATCTCTGCCGTCCGATCCGTGCAGCGGTTGCAGACAACGATGATCTCAACCTCATCAGGAATCTGCGCCGCAGCCTTTTTGACGGAGCTGATACACCGCTTAATATACTTTTCTTCGTTATGCGCCGGTATGATAACCGAAATGTATGGGGTCATGGCATTTCCTCTGTCTGCGGCTTACAGGAACGACGGGCCGGCGAACTGATATACACAGAAGGCCGCGTATGTTGCAAGAAGGATGATACCCTGCGCGCGGGAAAGTCTGCCGCGGATCAAAGTAGGAATCGTCAGGATGATCATGACGACAACGCTGACCGGAACATCGACTATCAAAGAGGCGATTTGTCCGCCGATTTTCAAATCTGCCGGAAGCGGGAACGGACGGAGCGTGATGGCAAGTCCGCTAACGAGAACAAGGTTGAACAGATTTGCGCCGACGATGTTGCCGAGTGACAGAGCGCCGTGCCCCTTGACCAGGGAAGTGATGGCGGTAACGAGCTCGGGAAGCGAAGTTCCGAGCGCGATAAATGTGAGCGCCACGACCGACTCGGGCACGCCCATGCCGACCGCGATGATCTGACCGTTATTGACCAAAAGGTCTGCGCCGACGGCGATTCCGATTGCGCCGATAATCAGAAGGATAAGAAGCAACGCAACCGAAGGCTCTTTGCCTGTCTTCTCGTCCGAATCCTCTGCCGGTTTCTCCGCCTTTAAAGCATCAGCCCCGACTTCCTTCAAATCTCTCGTCGCGCGTACGGCCTGGAACACAAGCACACACATGTAGGCCACGAAAACGCCCAGAAGCACGATGCCGACAGGACGTTTGAACCCGTGATCCGTGTAAGCGGAACCGAGGTAAATCGCTGCCGCGGCAAAAAAGAACAGTACCGGTGTCAGGAAGGATTTACGCTCCACCTTTGAAGGCTTGATGGCAACCGTCAATGCCGCAATCAGAGCGGTATTGCAGATGATCGAACCGACAGCGTTTCCGTATGCAATCTGGCTGTGGCCTTTGACAGCGGAAGTCGCGGAAACCATGACTTCGGGAAGCGTCGTTCCGATGGAAACGACCGTCGCACCGATCAAAAGCTCCGGCACGCGGAATTTCTTGGCGATTCCGCTCGCACCGTCCACGAACCAGTCGCCGCATTTAATCAGAAGCGCCAGTCCGATGATGAACAGAATCACGGCCGCAACCATGTTCGGAAGCCCTGCGTCCGTTAACATTTTGGTAAAATCAGGTAACATAGTAATCCTCCTAACTCGTAACGGCACGCGCAGCTTCGCTGCACCTGCCAAATCGTCGCCTCGCATTTAAAAACGGCTACGCCGTTGCTCGGCTCCTAAAATACACCTTTGATAAATATCCGAAGCCCAATCACAATCAGGATAATCCCCCCGACAACCGTAGCCTTGCCGCCGATGGCGGTTCCGAGCTTTCGTCCGATGAACAGCCCCGCAATGCATATGACAAATGTGACCACCGCAATGATCAGAGCCGCAATGACCGCCGAAAGGAAGTCATACTCTTCAAATGCGGTAAATCCGACCGAAAGCGCATCAATCGAAGTCGCGATGCCCTGCACAAGAAGAAGCTTTGTGCTTGCGGCAGGCATGTCTTCATCCTCATTTCTCCGGAGCCCTTCGTAAATCATCCGGATTCCGAGAAACAAAAGCAATACCAGCGCAATCCACGGAATGAGCCCTTCAAACGACTCAAACAGCGTCACGATCGTATGCACGCACACCCATCCGAGCATCGGCATCAACGCCTGAAACCCGCCGAACACGCCGGCGATCAGACACATCCGCTTCGCCTTCATCCGGGGTTCGTTAAGTCCTCCCGCAAGCGAGACGGAGAAAGCATCCATCGCAAGCGCCGCGCCGAGAAGAACCGCGGTAAGGACAAATGTCACATCGAACAAAAAGCATCCCTCCAAGCAAGGCAGAACAGCCGGAAAGCTGTCCCTACCGGGTATTACAGTCTCTCAAAGACAGGCATGTAATCAATCGGTGCATCGACCGTGACAGTCCGGCCTCCGCTTACCGTCTCACCCGTCGAAGTCAGCTTCCACTGCCCTTCGGGGAGATATACATCACGTTTCACGGCATGCAGGGTAAAGATTGGCGCACACAGATAACGGTCACCGAACATGTACTGATCCTGAAGCTCCCAGCACTTTGCGTCGTCCGGAAACTCGTAGAACATCGTCCTGATTAACGGAGAACCGTTTGCATGTGCCTCTTCGTAAAGCTTTTTGATATAGTCATGCATTTCGATACGGATATCGTAGTATTTCCGCATGATGCGGTAATTGTCTTCTCCGTAACTCCATAACTCGTTCGGCTGTCCGGTATGCAGGTAGCCGCCGCCCCAGTCACGCGTATCAAGCGGGGGAATATCGTAAGGTCCTCGGTCTCCGTGCATGCGGAATACGGCTGAGTAAACCGCAAACTGATACCAGCGGATCAAAAGCTCCCGGAAATCCGGATCGTTTACATCGTCGGTCATGAAGCCGCCGATGTCGGTCGTCCACCACGGAATGCCGGCAAGCCCGATGTTAAGACCGGCCTGCAGCTGCTCGTAAAACGACTCAAACGTGCTCGGCACATCACCGGACCAGACCACGTTACCGAACTTCTGACTTCCTGCCCAGCAGCAGCGAAGCAGGTTGACAACAGGTCCTCTTCCGAGTTCCTTCATCGGATCGTGGAAGATTCTGCTGTACATCTGCGGATACATGTTGCTGCATGTAAGCGCCGGCATGTCGAAATAGCGGTAGTTGTCGAAATCGTACACGGCAAGGTCCGGCTCGGAATTGTCAAGCCAGAATCCGTCAATGCCGAGATCGTAATAATTCTTTTTGCAGACATTCCAGACATAGTCTCTCGTCTGTTCATTGAACGGATCGATGACGACGCAGTCGCCCTCGAAATTATATGTCTGCTCCGCGCCGCGCTCGGTCTTCAAAAGAAGACCCTGCTCCGCCATCGGATAGAAATTCTCGCTTCTGCGGTCTACCGAAGGCCATACGGAAACCATGACCTTGATGCCCATCGAGTGCAGCTCGTCCACCATGGCCTTCACATCCGGCCAATAGGTCTTATCAAACTTCCAGTCACCCTGCACGGTCCAATGGAAGAAATCGATGACAATCTGATCGATTTTGATGCCTTCCTTTTGGTACGCACGGGCAACGCTCAGCACCTCATCCTGCGTCCGATAGCGAAGCTTGCACTGCCAAAGTCCCATCCGATCCTCAGGGAACATCGGCGCATGTCCGGACACATTCGCATAAGCCGCAACAATCTCCTTCGGCGTATCCGCAACGGTGAACCAATAGTCCATATCGGAAGTCGAGCGGGCAACCCACTCGGTAATGTTCTTGCCGAATGTCACGCGGCCGACTGCGGGATTGTTCCACAAAAAGCCGTAGCCGAGTGAAGAAATCAGGAACGGAACGGAGTTCTGCGAATTCCGCTGCGCCAGCTCTAACATCGTGCCTTTCAAATCCAGATACGGCTGCTGATACTGCCCCATTCCGTAAAGTTTCTCGCCTTCGTTCGCATCAAAGCGAACCGTCAGCTGATACTCGCTTCCGCCGATAACGCCCTTCCACTCACGGTTCTCGATTTTCAGACAGCGGCTCAGCTTCGAAATCGTTCCGCCATAGAAACGGAAGTATTCGCGAAGCATCAGAATGTCGTCCTTGTAAAATGAGATCACACCCGCGTGGTTAACCACAGCCTTGCAACGGCCGTTCACAATCACGGCGACCTGCCCGCCGTCCGCGATGCGCTTATCTCCCGGAAAATCCGACGCCTCATATATGGTTACGTCGCATTTGCCATCAGGCACCGACTCTGTGAGTGCCCAGGCATAATCCGTAAACTTCGCGTGCCTGGTCGCACGCACTCTGAGGGAATCCTTCCCCCACGGTTCGATCCGGAGCGTTTCGCCTTGACGCCTCGCAACGAGCGCTCCTCCTTCGTTTTGAAAAATCATCCTTTTATCCTCTCATTCCGCCGCTTCGGTGCTTTACGCGTAACACCCGCGGCTAATTACGCACGCTAGAAATGCAATTGTCCTTCAATCTCGCGGTTCTTCTTCGTAACCAGATCCAAACGCTTGAAGTACAGATCATGGGCCCTTTGATATTCTTCGTTGAAGCCCTCATCCTTGCCCTGATGCAGGGTGGAAATATAGGTGTGGGCCTGGGTATCCATTCCGGGATTGACACGGGCCACAACCGAAACGCCGACGTTCGAGCAGGTGTCGGAAATGCGCTCGAGGTTCGACATGATATCCATCAGACGGGTACCGGCATAGACGGAGCAGCGGCCTTCGCGAAGACGGGCAACATGGTTGTCGTCGAGCGCGTTGATCATGTCGTCCATGACCTCCTCAAGAGGCTCGATGTGGCGCGCAGCCTCGACGTCGCGCTTCTCGAACGCGTTCTTCGTATGTTCCAAAATCCAATCCAGCAACTCGCGGATGACCATCAGCTCACAAAGCGCGTCATCCGAGAATTTCATATTCTGCGAAGCCATTCCCTTAGCGTTTTCCGCCAGGTTCATGGCATGGTCCCCGAGACGTTCGAACTCGGTCACAACCTTGTAATACTGATCGAGAATCCGGATGTGCGTGTCCTCGTTGACATGCGGCGACAGCTGCACCAGATAATTGCTGACCGCATCCGCCAGCCGGTCGATGCTGTCCTCATCCTCTTCAATGGCTTTGTACGTGTCCTCGCTGTATTCCTGGAACATGTTAAGCGCCTTATTGATATTCGCGGAAGCAATCGCAAACATCGTTCTCAGAGCATCGTAACAGCTGTTCAACGCAAGCGCGGGCGTGGAGAAGAATACCGGGTTCAGGGCGGCAATCTTGTCCGCATAGCGGTCTTCCGGCTTCGCCTCATCCTTGATGATTCTGTCACTGAGCCGCTTTGCAATTCCGATGAAAGGAAGCAGTACAACCGCGCTCACGAGGTTGAATACCGAGTTTGCGTTGGCGATGCCGCCGGACTTCAACGGCATGTTCCAGAGTGTATCAAGATAGCCCATGGCGGACAAAATGCCGATTACCGTAAGCACCAAGGCGGTCTTTGCGAGGTTATAAAAGATGTTAATCAGGCCGACGCGCTTCGAATCCGGCTTTGTGCCGATGAAGCATACGATTCCCGTCGTCACGCAGTCGCCGAGATAGACGCCGCAGAGAACAAATGCGACGGTCTTGAAGGCAATCGGCGTAGATGCGGAGAAGGCCTGTAAGATACCAATGGAGGAAGAAGAACTCTGCAGGACAAATGCCACAGCAGCGCCGGCCCCGTAACCGAGTACCGGGTGGTTTCCCATCCTGGCGAACACGCCGCTCATATTGAAATTCGTCACGGCGGCAGTCATGGCCACAAGACCGGTGAACAGGATACCGAAGCCGATGGCAATGTTACCGGCGAGATCCGATTTTTTGAATCTGCAGAACATCAGGAACACAATGCCGATCGTGAGCGCGATAGGCGCAAGCGTATCCGGCTTAAAGAACTGAAGAACATTTCCCGAGTCATCGGAAATATCGAGAAGACGGATAATCTGACCGGTTACCGTCGTACCTACATTGGCGCCGACGATGATGCCGAGAGACTGTTTCAGACTGATGACACCGGCCACAACAAGACCGGATGTGATGACAATCGTCGCCGTCGAAGACTGGATGATTGCCGTAATGAAAAGACCGAGCAGAAAAGCATTGACAGGATTGTTGGTGACCTTTCCCATCACGGTCTTAAAGGTTCCGGATGAACCTTCCTGAAGACTTGAGCCCATCAGACGCATTCCGTAAAGGAACATCGCCAAACCGCCCAATAAAGATATGATACTTCTTACGTATTCCATTTGTTGTTCTCCGAAACCGAAAATATTCCTAACATACCACTGTAATTGTAGTGATAACGAAACGTTTTGTCAATGTGGAATCACGGCTTTTCCGAAACGGTTGCATAGCATTTTCCGGTTTTCTCTCCCTTCATTGAAAAAGGGAACAGGCCTTTAATTGACCTGTTCCCTGATGATCAGTTCTTTTTTACGAGTCTCATATGCGAGAAACGATAGGAATTATCGCTCAAAGCGCCGCTTGACGAGCTCTGCGGAGCTCCGCCCTTGCCCTGTGCCTCATGACACTCCTCCACGGTATACGCCCCGGGAACGCGGCTGTCGATGTATTTGGCAAGCATCTTGCAGCCGTCAGCCGAAAATGCCGCATGGTTATATCCGTCCACGTCAAAGGAATAGCCTCTTCTGCCTTCAAGACGGTCACGGAAAATCAGAATCTCCTTCGCGCCTGCCTCAGCGTCCTTCAAAAGGAACTGGCACACCTTATCCTCATCGAAAATCTTCGCGGAATCGGCCTTCCACCAGCGCTCGGGAACCTTATGAACAATTGCGCCGACAACCAAAGAGGCAATCAGCAAAAGCACGACGTATACAACCGTTCCGAGCACGGCATCCCTGTCGCTCTTAAAGGTTACGGTCTGCATGAAATCGGTGGAGAACCAGCTGCCGAAATGCGACACCTGCGTCAAAAACAGGATGATGGCACCGATCATGCCGCCCCATTTCACCAAAGAGAACCACTTCGGGCTGATGGATTCGCCTGCCATCATGATGCGGTACTTCCGAAACTGCAAAGCGGAGGAAAAGACTGCCACCGCCACAAGACAAAGCAAAAGTCCGAGCCAATGCTGCTTTAATACTTCCACAAAACACACCCCTCTTTCTTAAAAGCGTTATATAGAATTGTACTTTCTTTCCGAAAAATCGTCAAGAGAAAAATGCCATATTTTCCCCTCGCGTAAAGCGCAGAATGACATCTGCAAGCCCGTCGTGATTGTTGTTTTTTTCGGTAATCAGATCTGCTGCGGCCCTGCACTCCTCCGTCCCGTTACACATCGCGACGCCGATTCCGCAGGCCTTGATCATGCTGATGTCATTGCCCTCGTCGCCTGCTGCCATCGTGCACGCACGCGGCACGCCGAGGCGGTCCGCAAGAATCATCGCGGCAGGACCCTTCCCGAGCCCGAAAGGAATGATTTCAAGATAATAAGGGGAGGAATAAAACGTATCGATTTCCGCCCCGAAACGTTTCGTCACGGCTGCCCGGAAGCGCTCCTGCTTTTCATGATCCGAAAGTGAGATACACAGAATCTTGCAGGGCGGAACGGAAAGAAGCGGCATCGGATCCTTCGCAATCTGCACCGGTGTCTTCACGAAACGGCTGTAATACCGGATTTCCTCACAGTCCGCGGGTGCCAGAATCCGGTCATCCGTATAAGTCTGCACATAGATGCCGTGCTCCTCTGCCATTTTAAAAATCTCAGCGGTCAGCGGAAGCGGAACGCCTGTCCGAAACAGTGTTTCTTTTGCGTCACAGTCGTAAATCAGGCATCCGTTTGATGCAAGAATATAGCTGCCCGGGAAATCAAGCCCGAGTTCCTTCTGCACATAAAGCGCGCTGTGAAGGCTTCTCCCCGTGGCGATTACCAGGCTGTTTCCGGCCTCCGTGAAGGTACGAAGCGCCTCGTAAGTGGCGTTTGAAACCTTTTTTTCGGTTGTCAGAAGCGTTTCGTCGAGATCGGTAAAGAAAAGCCTGCCGGGACGCTTCTTCCCGACTGCCGCTGTCTCTTCGCTCATGCCTTCTCTCCTTTTCCGCTTTCGTTAAGGCAAAGGCTTCTCGCGAACATCTTCGCAAAATATTCGCCACGGTCGGCGACGGACTCATTGACCTCGCTTATGATGAAGCCGTAAATCTTACGGCCGTAAAATACCGGAATTGCCACATATCCGATGCTCTTCGGGAGTTCCGTTCGAAGAAGCATGTCGCTTGTGTTGCCGAGTCTTCTTTCCTTCGAAATGACCCGGAGTTCTCCGTTTCGGACGGCGCACATCAGGCGAATCTTCTGCGGAAATTGAACCTCCTCGCCGTCGTGGTACACAACGGGCTCCTCAAATAAAAACAGTGCGGAATTCGTCATGCCGAGCCTGTCGTAGCTGCGGATCACGGTTTCCTCGGTAATGGGCGTCTCGCTTCCGAAGGACATGCAGCGCACGATGAACTCCTGCAGACGCTCTCTTGCCTTCTTCGCAACGTCACGCATCTCGTCAAGGTCGTCCGCAATCGACAGAATCGCCTTATCCTTCATATACGCGAAGCAACGGTTATTCATCAGATTGGCAGCGATGGATTTCTGCGAACGGTTCATGCTGTTCTGCAGTCTTTCGATGCTCCGGACAAGTCTCGCCGGATCGGTATAACGCATGGCACCGTTATCGAAGAAAATGTCAATCAGCCGTTTGTTCTCCGCAAATTCCTCCGCGGTCATGGAGCTCGTCAGCATCGACTTCAGCATGCGCGAAATGAACTCGATGAACAGCCTCTCAAGATCCACCGCCTCGCGGTCCTTAATCTCGGAAGCATAGCGGTAGAAACAGTCGTGGAACATTCTGCGGACAAATGCCGGATCAATCCGCAGCATTTCCATCGTCGTATATTCGTACATCTCGTATTCCAGAGATTCCTTGCCGTACAGCCTCGTCGGAAGCACAACGGACTGCACTTCTTCGCCGTTCATCTGCTTAAGCAGCAGCTCAACTGCCTTCTCCCCAAGCGTTATTCCGTCTGCACCGATGGAAGCCAGCGGCGGCTGCATGTTGCCCGAAAAACGGGTGTTGTCAAAGCCGAATACCTGAATGTTCTTGCCGGGCATGAGACCGCGCTCCTTCAGCACCTCATAAAGAGGCACCGCCACCTGGTCATTGACGCAGAATACCGCCTCTGCATCCGCATTCCGCTCCATCAGCCGTGCAGCTTCGGCCTTCGAATTGATGGTCATGTCGGTCTTCTCATACATGTCATCGGTAAAGCTCAGCTTGCGCTCCTCAAGGCATTCCCGGAAGATCTGCCTGCGGTTCTGCGCATCGGCATTGTCCTCCCGGCCGCCGAGCATGCAAAAGCGCGTGATTCCCTTCACATTCACAAGATAATCCATGGTTTCGCGGATGCCGATGGCATTGTCATAACGCACCGTCACGGCATCCTTGACATCCGTTGAAATGAACACCTTGGGCACCCGAAGGAAGTTCGGATAGTGTTCGTTCATGATGTCGTCGCCGCGGATTCCACCGATGTTCGGAAGCGTCAGGATCAGGCCGTCCAGCTTCAGTTCTTCCTCAAGACGGTACACCGTGTTATTGACCTCGCGGGCGAAGAAACGGCTGTCCTTCTTTTCACTCTCCATATTGTAATCACCTGCCAGCACGATCAGCCGCGTGTCCCGATACGCCGCAATCGCGGTGCGGACACTGTGGATGATCTCTTTCGAATAGTCCACCGACAGGTTCTCGATAATCAGTCCGATTGTCTTTTGCTTTTCACCGAAATCTCTCATACCTTTCTCCTCTTATGCATGGAAAATGCCATCTATACCGCGATATCCGGCGTAGGCTTTGAAAACAGATAGCCCTGTGAAAAATCAATTCCGTATTTCAAAACCTTATTCTGGATTTCCTCGTTCTCGACAAATTCCGCAACCACGCGGATGCCGGTATTGATCTTAGCCCAGCTCATGATGAGCGTCATCAGGATTTCGGCTTCTCTGCTCTCACAGCATTTTCTCACAATCGAGCCGTCAATCTTAAGGTAATCCGAATGGATGTTGGCAACATGCTGCAGGTTCGAATACCCGCTTCCGAAGTCGTCTATCGAAATCTTGGCTCCGAGCTCGTGAATCCGGTCCACGAAATTCTCGAGCACCTCGTAAGCGTCGATGTCCTCATTTTCCAAAATCTCAAAGATGAAGTTCTCGGGGTGCTTCACCTCGGAGAGAAAATCGTACAGATAGTCCATTGTTTCATGGTTGTTGATGTCACGGATTCCGAGGTTGATGCTTACCGAAATGTCTTCGGAATGGCGGAACCGCTCGCACACCTTTTTGATCATGATGGCCGAGGCGGAGTCATACAAAAGTCCGTAGGAACGCGCTACCTCGAGGAAGCGGAACGGGCCGTAAACGTTGCCGTTTTCGTCCTTTAACCGCATCAGCGACTCATAGTGGTGAATCGTTCCCGTCTTGTTGTCATAGATGCCCTGGTAGTACGGGATGATGCCGTCGTTCTGAATCGCGTAATTGATCAGATTGATCATCGAATAACGTTCGCGGATGCTGTCCTCGTCGGACTGATAGTATTCGGCATCGCAGACGTAGAACTGCACATTTTTCTTCTTCATCTCGAGGCTTGCGGAGTTGTATACGGACTTCAGGTTCTCGACCGTACAGCCGTTGATGACGCAGAAGTCCGGCACAATCGCGATCAGGCCTTCCGAAACGGCGAACAACTCCTTCTGCAGCTGTTCCATGTGCCGTACCATGGTTTGGAAGGAACACGTATACGAGGTCACGCCGAGTGCCACCTGCCAGGTGTCGAGGCTGTAAATCCGGTAGCCGTGACGCGCCGCGAAATCGGCACATTTTGAAAGGAACCGGTGTGCCGTAAGCGAGATCCGGTTTTCGTCAAATACGACCTTCATGCCGGCCGTATCCTGCACCGTGATGATGCAGAAACGGTCATAGCCGCGAAGCTTCATATCCATGTTCATGGCCGCTTCGTTCGGGATGTCTTCGTTCTCGGAATACAGAAGTTTTAACTCGCAGTCTCTCACGAACTCGCGAAGTCCCGCTGCCGCAAGCGCCGCGGAAGGTCTCCGTTCAATCCGGCTCTCGATTTCGGTCAGATAGTTCACAAGCTCCTGGTTGTCCGCCGCCAGCGAATCCGTGTGCGAGAACGCGTAAGGATTGCACTCCTGTGTCGCCGCCTGCTCACCGGCCGCCACAACGGCAAATGCGCCGTAGGCGAGCAGATTGCGTTTGCCGTCGTTCACAATTTCACCGGCCGTCACGCATCCGCAGATATTGGAGTTTTCATAGGCGGAGAGTTCCCATTTGGCACAGTTGGAATAAATCAGGGAGCGTGCTGCACCGGAATATCCGATCAGCGTTTCCGCCTTCTCGAAATTCTCGATATGCCGGAACATCGCATGGTTATCGGCAATGATCTTCCGGTCATAGATGAATGCCCGGCGAAGCTCGCGTCCCACGGTGACGCCGTGATTCGTCAGGATTCTGTCCTTTCGCTCCGTGATATCCAGGTCGGGGCGGGCCTCATAGGACGCCCGGTATACAGGATCCTCGGGAGGAAAAAGCTCGGAAAGCGAGACCGAACTTTCGTAACGGATCGGCACGGGAATGTCCTCGTGATCCGCATAAACAAGCGGAAACAGCTCGGCTTTTTCGGGATTTCGGCGCAAAGCCTCCCCTACGCCGGTGCGGTACTCCTTCGCCGCATCCACCTTGCCGAGCTTCAAAATGCAGTTTTCAAAAGCATCGGTAATCTCATAGGAATCACCGATTGCCTGCGCTCCGGTCGCATAAGAAGCCGCACAGTCGGCCTCCTTACCCGCAACGGACGCAAGCAGCAGTCCTCTTCCTGACCAGCCGGTTTCGTCAAATACAAAGCCGCCCTCACATTCCTTCTGCTGTCCGAAGGCGGAAAGATTCACAATGCCGCCGGTCATCTTCACACCGGGCGCACATTCGTTGACATGCGCAATCATCCGGTCGATATCGAAGAACTCGCCTGCGAGAAATGCGAACAGAAGCTTCATGTCCTTTTGCATGACCGTCTGCTTCGCGCACGAACAGACGCTGTCCACGGAAAGCGGAAGTCCGCTCTTTTCGTCGACAGTCGGCAAAATCATCGTTCTGACTGTCGCGGAATGCATCTGCGTGACGGAAATCACGCACTGGTTCATCGCAAGCTTGCCCCGGTTAATGACGGCAGACGTGCTCGTCCCGATAATCTTCGCGGAAGGCACAATCGACTTGATGAACCGGGCCAGTTCAACCGCTTCATCCTCGAGATGAATCGCCGTATGAATGCGGACGAGAACATCCCCGCCGTCCTGCGCAAGCATCATCTGTTCAAATGTCTTCTCAAGCCTGGCCTTCGAAATGTATTGATAATTCCAGGTAAACACGGCAACCTCCTCTCCCGGATAAACCGCAGCATTATTTATGGCAAATGGCGCGAAGCCTTTTCTTCTTCACAAAACCGCAGCACCTTCTGCGACAAGCGGCACGACTTCCTTACTTCTTCACGGAAAAGCCGAATGAGCCGAGCTTCTCGCCGAGCGACATGTAATCGCCGTGGGAATAAGCCACGAGATTCGCTGCGTCGAGGTCGAATTTGCCACCCGCATCCATATACTTTCCGTCCACGGTAACACCGATGATCTCGGCAAGATACATGTCATGCGAGCCGAGGCGCTCGGTCTTCTTTACCTTGCAGTAAAGGTTCACGGGACTTTCCGCAATCGCGGGCGTCTCCATATATTCCGACTGATACTCTGTAAGTTTCGTCTCGGCAAATTTGTCAAACCTGCTTCCGGAGCGGACGCCGCACCAGTCACATGCGCGGAGGAGGTCCTCATTTACCAGGTTCACAACAAATTCTCCGGTTTCCTCGATGATTCCGTGGGAGAATCTCTCCGGGCGGATGGAAACCGAAAGCATCGGCGGATCGGAACAAATCGTGCCCGCCCATGCAAGCGTAATGATATTCGGGCGCTCACCCGGCTTTTTGCAGGTAACCATCACAACCGGCACGGGGTAAAGCATGTTGCCGGGTTTCCAGTTTCTTTTATCCATTTTCCTTCCTCTTTTCTTCCTGTTTTTTATGACAGGTTCCGGACATCGGGCAGCCGCCGCAGCCCATGCTGCAGGTGCTCTTTCCCTGCTTTCTGTCCCGAACCATCTTTAAAACAGCCAAAATCACAAGAACCAGCAGAACCGCCGAAACAAGCAGGGTGCCGGCATTGGCCGCAATCCAGTCAAACATCGCACTCACCTCTATATCAGCTGTCCTTTCCGGTCTTTCCGGCCCAATGGTACCGCCCGTTCGTGACGCTCAAAAAGCGTCTGTGGAACATCGACTCGATCTGAAAACCGTCATACTTTTGGTTCATCTCGTCCGCTTCCGCAGGACTGATCACCGGAAAATACGACGTATAAAACGAGTCTTCGTCCGCAAACGAATGATACTCGGACCACTGGCACAGGATGTATCCTCCGCAGTTGTTGCAACGGCGCAGGCTGCGCTCACCGGAGTCCCAGGTATGCAGTTTATGACCGTATGCGGAGTGTCCGTATTCCTCGACACTCTCCCAACCGTCAACCCAGTGATCCTGCGCCTCTTCAATGGTCTTCATCCAAAAAGCGATACAAGCAGCCATAGTTTTCCTCCTGATGCGTTACCACCAATATAGCACAAAAATGACTTTTTTGGCAAGCAAATGGCAGGCCCCGGGGCAGGCTTATCGGAGAATTCTCTCGATCTGCTGCTTTGTGGCATCCGGCAGAATCTTCTGAAACTGCTTAACAATACGGGCATAAGATTCCTCGGGAGTGCGCTTGTAAACCTTGTCGGTGAACTTCTTTCCGAAGAGCTTCTCGGGCGTCGAATACTCGGACAGACCCCAGCCGTATTCCTGCCCGTAACGGTCAGTCGCATAGCGGAAATCACTCGTTACGACATAGCACTGCTTCTGAAGCCTTGTCAGAATCGTTTCAAATCCCTTTCGACCGTTCTTTCCATAGCCGCCGACCTTCTTCAGATATTTCGAAACAGCCGGCGCGTTGGCGTTCAAAAGCTCGAACAGTTCCTTATCCTGTCTGGACGCAAGCCCGTCCTCGTAACGCGCATCGAAATCATATCCGTCTCGCCGGTAATTGGCGAAATCCGGGAACCATTCGGCGCTGATGTACATAGCTTTGTTTCGAAGGAATTTGCCATAGGCGCACCCGGTCTCCCGGATGACCGGTCCCTTCCACTCCCACGCAGGCCAGAAACCGTCCCCGAGCCCGTAATACCAGCATTCCGGCACAATGTGCTCCTCTATGGAAAAGCCTTCGATTTCATTCGTGAAAAACGGCACAAACCCCATCTCTTTGATGACCCTGATGAGTTCTTCCTTTGAACTGATGGAAAAGCAATCCGAAAATGTCATGTCCTGTCCTCCGTCCGGCTGTCCCGGTCACGTTTTTTGAAAAGTGCCGGCATCATGAAGCATCTTGCCGCCGTGACAAATGTGACGAGCATCACCGCAAATATGACAATCAGATAATACGGGAAAATCCTCATTCCGATGAACTGTCCCAGAACGCCGCAAAGCACCGGCAGCGTTACAATGGAAATGTTTGCTGCTGCCATCTGCGTTCCGATGATGGCAGGCGAGCGTTCCTGTCCGAAGTTCTCCGGCGTGAGATAGTTGAAATTCGGGAACATCGGGCCGTTTCCGAGTCCGATGAGCGCCAGAGCTGTCATGGCAACCATGCCATTTTCCGTAAGCAGAAGCAGGACAAGGGCGCCGGCCATGACAATCAATCCGATTTTGATAATCTGCCAGCTGTGAAGCTTCTTCGCCAATACACCTGAGAGTGCCCTGCCGGCAGTCATCCCGAAATAGTATACGGTCATGGCCCGCGCGGCAAATTCCTGGCTCAGTTCCATATGCTCGACCAGATAGGTGCTGCTCCAGCTTCCGACCGACATCTCAATTGCGCATGTGCAGACGAACAACATCCACATGATTTTTACGCCCCTGATGGATGCGGCCTGCCGGATTGTCAGCGTTTCAAAATTTTCCTCTGAGACGCTCTCCTTTCCGTGCACTTTGCTCCAGATCGGAATCGAAAGGAAAAGCGCCAATGCTAAAGCAAGCTGCATGCCGGACGCGATGCGGTAGCCGACTCTCCAATTGAGACCGTTTCGAAACACAAGCGCCAGAATGAACGGGCTGACTGTCACGCCGACGCCGTAAAAACAATGCAGAAAACTCATGCGCGACGCGCTGTAATGAAGTGCCACATAGTTATTGAGCGCCGTGTCAATCGAACCGGCGCCGAGTCCGAGCGGAACAGCCAGCGCGAGAAGGACCGGAAAGCATCCCGCCCATCCGAAGCCGATCAGCGAGACTGCCGTCAGAAGCGTGCACCCTGCCGTCAGTCTTGCGGTACCGAACCGTTTAATCAGCCTTGCGCTCAGAAGGCTCGAAAGAAACGTTCCGATGAAACAAATCATGCTCTCCAAAGAGCCGTATGCAATCGGGAGGCCGAATTCTTTATAAATGGAAGGCCAGGCCGTCCCGAACAGAGAGTCCGGAAGACCCAGTCCGATAAAGGCCGCATAAATTACTGCGATTAACAGTGTCGCCATTTCAAAAACCTCGATACAAATGCGGCTTTGCCGCCGATAAATTTATAATATTGCCGAAAAGCAAAAATGTAAAGTCGCTTTCGCGGGTTTTGGGCGGTCAGGGGTCACATTTCCCGGAAGCCTGAGATGCAGAACCGATTACGCCGGGACGGGGAAGTGCGGTTCCTTTCTCCCTAAAGCAAAAACCGCCTTTCGGGAATCCCCGAAAGGCGGCTCAGGTTCAGTTCTTATGCCTGCGCAACAAACGGAGCAAGCTCCTCATAATGCATTGCGCCGACCGTCTTCGCGGCGGTCTTTCCGTCCTTGATCAACACAAAGGTCGGAATGCTCATGACACCGTACTGCTCTGCGAGCTCCGGGTCATCCTCGATATTGATCTTTGCAACAGCGATGTCCGGATGCTCCTCCGCGAAACGCTCCATCAGCGGAGCCATGCGCTTGCAGGGGCCGCACCAGTCTGCAAAGAAATCAATCAACACGGTTTTGTTACCGTTAATTACTTCCTGAAAATTGTTTTCACCAACATGAATAACTGCCATAGCTTTGTCCTTTCCGGCTTTCGCCCTTTTATTTTTTGTCGCTTTCGGTCTTTTGGTAATATTCCAAAGCCGCGGTCGGTTTCCGCTCACGTTCGGTCAGGTATTCCGGGGACCGGTTTTATGCTCCCATTCCGTCGATGATTTTGTGAAGAATCCGGTAAAGCTCCGCCGCGTCCTTCGGATCAAGCTTTATGCAAGCTCCCATTCTTGCGGGAATGGTGATGGCATTTTCCCTAAGAGCCTTTCCGGCTTCGGTTAACTCGACGATGACCGATCGCTCATCCGTCTCGCTTCGTCTTCGGGAAACGAGACCTTTTGCTTCCAACGTTTTGAGTACCGGCGTCAGCGTGCCGGAGTCCAGGTACAGGCACTCCCCGAGCTGACTGACCGTGACGCTCTCGCGCTCCCAGAGAACCATCATCGCGATATACTGCGTATACGTAATTCCGATTTCATCGAGAAACGGCTTATAGCGTCTTACGATTTCCTTCGAACACACATAAAGCGGAAAGCACAACTGGTTCTCCAGCCTGATGCAATCGTAACGATGTTCTTCGTTTTCGATTGTTTTAGTTTCTTTGCCGCTCATATCTGCCTCCGAGCTTTACTTTTTATGACCCTGCGGTCAGAAATCATTATATCACATTTCGCGTTTCAGCGCTATATTCTGAGAAAAGGCAATCAGCCGATAAGCTCAGCCACTTTTGCCCTGACATTCTTCATATCGGCAGTAGGCTCAAAACGTGCCACGATATTGCCTTCGCGGTCAATCAGAAACTTCGTGAAGTTCCATTTTACATTGCCGTTGTTCTTGTAATCGCTGTCCATCTTCTTAACGATCGGGGTGAGAACAAGCTTTGCTGCGCCGTTGAAGCCCTCGAACTTCGTGTTCTTTGTAAGCCAGCGGAACAACGGAATTGCATTCTCTCCGTTTACATCTACTTTTGCGAACTGCGGGAAGGTGATTCCGAAGCGGCCGGTGCAGAACTGATGAATCTCTTCGTCCGTTCCCTTGGCCTGCTCTGCGAACTGGTTGCACGGAAAATCAAGAATCTCAAGGCCCTTGTCCTTAAACTCTTCATAAATCTCCTGCAGTTCTTTGTATTGAGGGGTAAATCCGCAAGCCGTCGCGGTATTGACAATCATGAGCACCTTGCCCTTGTAATCCGCAAGCGGAACATCAGCGCCTTTTCTGGTCTTAACAGTAAAATCATATACATTCATAGTACTTGTCCTCTCTTTCTTATTTTGATTCAAGGCTGCGCGGTCGGGTGGCTGTAGCTTGTGTGCCGGGACTTTACGCTGTAGCTGTAGTTTGTTGGCTTTGCTTGTTGCCTGTAGCTTGTTGGCTTTGGCTTGTTGGCTTTGGCTTGTTGGCTTTGGCTTGTTGGCTTTGGCTTGTTGGCTTTGGCTTGTTGGCTGTAGCTAACGTGCTATTCCTTTTGTTTGTGGCCTGTAGCTAACGTGCTGTTCCTTTTGTTTGTGGCCTGTAGCTAAGGTTGCCCCGTGCTTTGTACCGTCTTTTCTGTTGTTTGCAATTAGATTGTACTCAATCTATTTTGTTTTGTCAAGCGTTTTTTCTTGTTTTTTGACTTTTGTAATGGTTTCTTCTGTTTTTGCAAAAACCATTACAATCCCATTTTTACGAAACAGCGCCATTTTGGGGCATTGTAATGGTTTTTGCGTTTTCTTGCGGGTTCCATTACAATTCTCCGTTTTCCAACAAAATTTCCTCCGCAAACGGCTCCGGAATGTCCGGGGCGCCCTGAAGAATTGTAATGGTTTTCTTGCCTTTCACAGTTTTCCATTACAAGCCTTCTAAAACCACTCTCACGGCGGAAAAGGCTTGTAATGGTTTTTCCGCTTTTCGACGATTTCCATTACAATCTCCGAAAAAAGACATAAAAGCGGCCCCGGAAACCGCGTCCGGAAGCCAAAAACAGTGAGGCCGCATGCGATGCGGCCTCACTGTTATCAGCACAGTCTTCTGTTTTCTATGTAATTCTGCTCTCCTCACAGTCTTCTGTTTTCCGGTGTGTTCTTTTCTCTTTTCAGTCTTCTGCCTTCTAAACCCTCAGAGCATCCTTCATGCTCTTAACGTATGCGCCGACTTCTTTCGGCGCGTCCTTGCCGTATCTGGCAATCCGCTTTACAATCGCCGAACCGACAATCACGCCGTCCGCGATTTGTCCCATCGTTCTGGCCTGTTCGGGCTCGGAAATGCCGAAGCCGATGGCACACGGAAGGCTTGTGTTCTCCCGGACGCGCTTCACGATGGCCGAGAGATCGGTCGTGATCTTCGTTCTTGTTCCGGTCACGCCGAGGCTAGAAACAATATAAAGGAAACCTTCTGCTTCCTTTGCAATCATGTCAATCCGCTGCTCGGACGTCGGTGCAATCAGGGAAATCAGCTTCACACCGTACTTGCGGCAGGTAGGCAGGAATTCTTCGCGCTCCTCAAACGGAACATCCGGCAGAATCAGCCCGTCGATGCCGATTTCGCTGCATGTCTTAACGAAGCGCTCGGTTCCGTAGGAAAATACAACGTTCGCATAAGTCATGAATACCAGCGGAATCGTCACGTCGCGCCGCAAATCGCGCACGAGGTCGAAGATTTTGTCGGTTGTCACGCCGCCCGCAAGCGCACGCACGTTTGCCGTCTGGATGACCGGTCCTTCTGCCGTCGGGTCAGAGAACGGGATCCCAAGTTCAATCAGATCCGCGCCGGCCTTTACGGCTTCCCGCACGGTTGCCGCCGTCGTCTCAAGGTCCGGATCGCCGCAGGTGATGAAGGCGATGAAAGCTTTGCCGTTGTCAAATGCATTCGCAATTCTATTCATGGATATCCTCCCCTCTGTACCGCGCAATCGCCGCGCAGTCCTTGTCGCCGCGGCCCGAAACGGTCACCACTATGATCTGCTCTTTGCTCATCGTCGGCGCAAGCTTTCTCGCATACGCAATGGCATGCGCGCTCTCAATCGCCGGAATGATACCCTCGGTCTTCGCAAGGTATTCGAAGGCTTGAACCGCTTCCTCATCCGTCACCGGCACATACTGCGCACGGCCGATGTCATGCAGATAAGCATGCTCCGGACCGACGCCCGGGTAGTCAAGCCCCGCGGAAATCGAGTACACCGGCGCAATCTGTCCGTACTCGTCCTGGCAGAAATACGACTTCATTCCGTGGAAAATGCCAAGCCTTCCGGTCGAGATCGTAGCAGCGGTTTCAAATGTATCAATGCCGCGTCCGGCCGCTTCGCAGCCGATCAGCTTCACATCCGGATCGTTGATGAAATGATAGAACGAGCCGATGGCATTGGAGCCGCCGCCCACGCACGCGATGACCGCATCCGGCAGGCGTCCTTCCTTTTCCAACATCTGCTCTTTGATTTCTTTAGAAATGACGGCCTGGAAGTCACGGACAATCGTCGGGAACGGGTGCGGTCCCATAACCGAGCCGAGACAGTAATGCGTGTCGGAAATCCGGTTCGTCCATTCACGCATCGCTTCGGAAACCGCGTCCTTAAGCGTTGCCGTGCCGCTCTTAACCGGAACGACGTCCGCGCCGAGCAGACGCATGCGGTACACATTTAACGCCTGGCGCTTCGTGTCCTCTTCGCCCATGAAAACGACGCATTCCATGCCGAACAGCGCGGCAGCGGTCGCAGTCGCAACGCCGTGCTGGCCCGCTCCGGTCTCGGCAATCAGACGGGTCTTGCCCATCTTCTTCGCAAGCAGTGCCTGCCCGAGAACGTTGTTAATCTTGTGGGCTCCGGTGTGGTTTAAGTCTTCCCGCTTCAGATAAATCTTCGCTCCGCCGAGGTCCTCGGTCATCTTCCGCGCGAAATAAAGCCGCGACGGTCTGCCCGCGTACTCGTTGAAAAGTTCCGCCAGTTCACGGTTAAACTCGGGGTCGTTTTTATAATGGTTATATGCTTCCTCTAATTCAATCACGGCGTTCATCAGGGTCTCCGGAATGTACTGCCCGCCGTGGATGCCGAATCGTCCGTTTGGATTACTCATGGTTCTCTTCCTTTCTCATGTCTTCACCGCGTACTGCCATGGCAAATGCCATCATCTTCGCCTCATCCTTCGCTCCGTTCGTCTCAATGCCCGAACTGACATCAACCGCATAAGGGTGCAGCAGCTTGATGGCATCACCGACATTGGTTTCACTTAATCCGCCCGCAAGAAAGAAGGGGCGGCGGAAGTTCTTCAGGCGTTTCCAGTTAAGCGTCATGCCCGAGCCGGCGCCGGAGTCCAAAAGCACCGAATCGGTCGGAAAATTCTCGGCGACAGCAAGAATTCTCGAAATCTCGTCCGTACTGCCACCCGAATTCATGGCCTTCCCGTCCGTTATGCTGCTGACCGCATTCTTCGCTGTTTCGTCCGCTTTCAGCCGAAACGCCTTGATCAGCGGTTTATCACTTCTGCTCCTAAGCTCGGCTACATAAGCCTCGTTCTCCGAGCCGTGCAGTTGCGCGATGTCGATGATGCCTTCCTCAAGAAGCTCTGCGACAAAGCTTACCGGAGCGTCAACGAAGACGCCGACGGCCGGAATGTCCCGGCATAAAAGCGCCCGAAGGGCTTTGGCCTGCTCCTTGGTCACGTTGCGGATGCTCTTTTTGAAAAATACGAACCCGACGCAGTCAGGGCGGATCCGGTTCGCTGCCGCAATGTCCTCGGGACGCGACAGGCCGCACATTTTAATCTTCGTCATAGCCTTTCCTCCCGGATTACGGGGTTTCGCCGCGAAGCTCTTTAAGCTTTTCTGCGATATCGTTCGAGCGCATAAGCGTCTCGCCGATCAGAACGGCCGACGCGCCGAGCTCTCGAAGCGCTTTCGTATCTTCCTTCGTTTTAACGCCGCTTTCCGCCACGAACAAAATGTCCGCGGGAATCAGCTGCCGAAGGCGTCCGCTGTTGCCGGTGTCTACCGTAAAATCCTTCAGGTTTCGGTTGTTTACGCCGATGATTCTCGCTCCGGCCGAAAGCGCGGTTTCCGCTTCCGCCTCGTCGTGAATCTCCGTAAGTGCCGAAAGCCCGAGTTCGTCACAGAGTTTAAGATACTCCCGAAGCTCGGCCTCGTCAAGTAAAGAAACAATCAACAGTACCGCCGATGCTCCGAGCACCTTTGCCTCGTAAATCATGTACGGATCAACCGTAAAATCTTTCCGAAGGCACGGAACCGACACTTCCGCAGCAATCTCCTTCAGATACTCGTCGCTTCCTAGAAACCATTTCGGCTCGGTAAGCACCGAAATCGCATCCGCTCCTGCTGCCTCGTACGCCTTCGCAATCTGAAGATACGGAAAATGTTCCGCAATGACGCCCTTTGACGGAGAGGCTTTCTTGCACTCGCAGATAAGGGAAAGGCCGGGCTTTCTAAGCGCCTGCTCAAAGCGCTGTTCCCCGCGGGGCCGCGCCTCGGCCATACGGCGAAGTTCTGCTTCCGATATCCTTTTCTTTGCTTCGGCGACACGCAAAACGGCATGTTCGGCGAGGCGATCGAGAATCGTTCCGGTTGTTCTGATAATCGGCATGACTGTTACTCCTTTTTCGTACCGTGTGAGTTTACTCTTCGAGATGGTTACTCCTTTTTCATCCTTATTAGCTTACTCTTCGGGGCGGTTGCTTACTTCAATCAGTTTTTCAAGCGTAGCGGTTGCCTTGCCGGAATCGATCAGTTCCGCTGCAAGCTTCACGCCCTTCTCAAAGGTCTCCGCTTTTCCTGCGATATAGAGGGAAGCGCCGGCATTCATCAGTACCGCGTTATGCTTGTGACCCTTCTTGCCGGCTAAAATGTCACGGGTAATCGTCGCATTTTCCTCAGGCGTGCCGCCCTTCAGGTCGTCCTTCGAGCAGGTTTCAAAGCCGAAGTCCTCCGGCTTTACCACGGTCGTGCGGAACCATCCGTCGCGGATCTCGCAGATTTTGGTCGGCGCGCTCATGCTGATTTCATCGAGCTTGTCCATGCCGTAAACTACCATGCCGCGCTTCACGCCGAGGTTTACGAGAACCTGCGCGAGCGGCTCTACAAGGTACTCGTCGTAAACGCCGAGCAGCTGCATCGTCGGATGGCCGGGGTTCGTAAGCGGTCCGAGGATGTTGAATACGGTGCGGAAACCGAGTTCCTTACGAATCGGTCCGACATATTTCATCGAGGTGTGATATTTCTGTGCAAAGAAGAAGCACATGCCGACTTCGTTCAGCAGTTCCACGCAGCGCTTGGGGCTCTGCTGGATGTTCACGCCGAGTGCCTCGAGGCAGTCAGCCGTTCCGCAAAGAGAAGATGCCGCGCGGTTGCCGTGCTTGGCAACCTTCACGCCGCCTGCTGCCGCAACAATCGCTGCTGTTGTCGAGATATTGAAGCTTCTGGCGTTGTCTCCGCCGGTGCCGACGATTTCGAATACATCCATGCCGGTGTCAACCTGAATCGCATGATCTCTCATGGCTGCCGCGCAACCTGCGATTTCATCGGTCGTCTCGGCTCTTGCGCTCTTCGTTGAGAGGGATGCGAGAAATGCCGCGTTCTGCGTGGCGGTCGTCTTGCCGCTCATGATCTCATTCATTACTGCGTAGGCTTCATCGTAGGTAAGGTCTTCCTTGCTGACAATCTTGACAATGGCTTCTTTAATCATGGTCTTATCTCCTTTTTATTGTAAGAAATTTCTGAGTATCTGTTTTCCGTTCGGCGTCAGAATCGATTCGGGATGGAACTGTACGCCGTAAATCGGATAGTCACGATGCTTTACGGCCATCACTTCGCCGTCCTCGGTAACTGCCGTGAACGTAAGTTCTTCGGGAATCGTGTCGGGATCCGCCGCCAGGGAATGGTATCTGGCAACCGGAGTCTTTTCGGGGCAACCCTGAAACAGCGGGCACTCCGTATCAAACTTTGCAACCGACTGTTTGCCGTGCATCAGCCGCTTCGCGTAGGTTACGGTTGCGCCGAATGCCGCGCAGATTGCCTGATGCCCGAGGCACACACCGAGAATCGGAATGTCGGGGCCGAGCTCACGCGCCGCCTCAATGATGATGCCGGCGTCCTCCGGCCGACCGGGTCCCGGTGACAGAATGATGTGCGAGGGCTTCAGTTCCCGAATCTGCTCAACAGTCATTTCATCGTTACGGATGACGCGGATATCCGGATTGATTTCTCCCACATACTGGTACAGGTTGTAGGAAAAGCTGTCGTAGTTGTCAATCAGCAGTATCATTTGTCAATCTCCTCCCCGAGCTCTAAAGCTCTGAGAGATGCCTTCGCCTTGTTCAGGCATTCCTCATATTCTTTCTCGGGCACGGAATCCGCAACGATTCCGGCGCCGCTTCTGACAAATACGCGACCGTTCTTCTTATAAGCGAGCCGGATGGCGATGCAGGTATCCATGTTACCGGTAAAATCGATGTATCCGATTGCGCCGCCGTAAATGCCACGCTTATTGTTTTCAAGCTCCGCTATCAGCTCGCAGGCGCGAATCTTCGGGGCTCCGGAAAGCGTTCCCGCCGGAAGCACCGAGGCAATGGCGTCAAGTGCGTCACAGCCTTCTTTGATCTCACCTCTGACGGTCGAACCGATGTGCATCACATGTGAGAAACGCTCAATCGAGCGGAGTTTTTCAACCTCTACGGTTCCGAACCTGCTGATTCTTCCGAGGTCGTTCCGACCGAGATCCACAAGCATATTGTGCTCCGCCAGTTCCTTCTCGTCGGCAAGCAGTTCCCGCTCCAGCGCGATGTCCTCTTCCTCGGTCTTCCCGCGGGGCCTCGTGCCCGCAAGCGGGAAGGTGTGAAGCACGCCGTCCTCAAGCTTGACAAGCGTCTCCGGAGAAGCACCGGTCACCTCAACATCGGTCCCCGAAAAATAAAACATATAAGGGGACGGATTGATGGTTCGAAGCATTCGGTAGGTGTTCAAAAGACTTCCCTCAAACGGTGCCGAGAGGCGGTTCGAAAGAACAATCTGGAAGATGTCGCCTTCGTGAATGTAATGCTTCGCCTTTTCCACCATCTCACAATACTGTTCCTTCGTGAACAGCGGCGTAACCTCGCCGAGAAGCCTTCCGGCCGGCTCCTGCTTCTTCTCTCCGGTTCGAAGCAGCTGTTCGAGCTGTTTGATGTCCCATACGGCCTTTTTGTAATTGGTTTCCGGGTCGTCTAAGGCCATGTTCGCGATCAGGATGATTTTCTGCCGGATGTTGTCAAATGTGATGATTTTATCGAAAAGCATCAGGTCGACATCCCGGAACTGCTCCGTGTCGGTAACGGCCTTACGGATGCTTGGCTCGCTGTAGCCGAAATAGTCATATGCGAAGTATCCCATCAGCCCGCCGGTGAAGGGCGGCAGATTCGGGAATCTGGGGCTTCGATAGTGCGACAGCACTTCTCTTAAGTAATCGTTCGGATTGCCGGTGACGTACTTCACTTTTCCGGCTTCCAAAACGCCGTTCACGCTGCCGCCGACACAGGTGATTGCCGAAATCGGGTCAAATCCGAGGAAAGTGTATCGTCCCCAGGTTTCATCGGCCTGCGCCGATTCGAGCATGAACGTGTGCTTCGAAATGTTCTTCAGAATCCGAAGCGCCTCAATCGGCGTGATAAAGTCGGAAAGAATTTCTCCGCTCACCGGGATGACGTCGTATTTTCCGGTGGCGGCAAGCTGCTGCACTTCTTCGAGGGTGGGATAAATTCTCATAAATTCCTCCTGAAAATAAGAAAGTCCTTGACAGAATGTATTTCTGTCAAGGACGAATGAATCGAATCTATTCGCGGTGCCACCTTGATTCGCAGTCTGACTGCGCTCTCTGCGAGATACCATCATATCTCCGGCCTGTTACGCCTGCCTCACGTCGCAGAATACTCCGGGGGTCAACCCGTTTGACTGCGCCCTCCGCGGTCCATTTGACAAAGTGTTTCTTGCCTGATTCTCATCCTCGCAGGCTCTCTGTAAAGGCATCATTGCCGTTATCTCCGCTTCAACGGTTTCGGTATGCAATTGTCTCAAATTGAGGTGATTATAACAAGCCGTGCGGAAACTGTCAAGAATTATTTTTCACCGGAAGCCAAACCGCCTTCCGGTTGCCAAATTTCCCCATCCGTGTTATTCTTTTCTGAAGAGCTTTTACATTCCCGGGAGGGTCCTGACATGGATATCACAGCCGTCTGCCGTCAATTCATTTCGGATCGGATTCTGTCCTCTTTGCCGCTTGGTAACGGGCATATTAACGATACCTTTCTTGTGAAAACGGACCGGTCGCAATATGTTCTGCAGCGCATTCGCCCGCAGATGGACGTGGAAAAGCTCTCTCACAATTACCGTCTCTACTCGGAAGCCTGCCTTAAGGCCGGCTGGCTCTTCCCTACCTTCCTTAATACCCGTGACAATGACAAATACCAGACCGACGGCGAAGGCTTCCACTGGCGCATGTATCCTTATATCGACGGCGATACGCTGTCTGCTCCACTTTCTTCAGAAGCTCTCTTCGCATGCGGACAGGGAATCGCGAAGATGCATGCCATTCTTAATAACCTGAACGGCACCCCGAAGGCCGTCTATCCGGTTCTTCATGATCTGAGCCATTATTACGTCGAATTCAAAGAGCTTTTGGCAGGCGATAACCTGTCGGCTTTGGAGCGGAATCCCGGCGCCGAAGAAATCATCGAAAGGCGAATCGACGAGTTTGTTAAACCCGCTTCCGCGGTTTCTTCCATTGTCCACGGGGATGCGAAGCTCGACAACATCCTGTTCCGAAACGGACAGGTTGTCGGGTTTTTAGACTATGATACTGTTATGCCCGGTCTGCCTGCGGAAGATGTCGCCGACTGCATCCGCTCCTGCTGCCTTCGAAACGGCGTGTATGACCGCGATGCTGCTGCCATCCTGATTGACGGATACAGCAGCATCAATAACAGTCTCACTTCCGATGAGATTCAGTCTGCCTTTCGGAAGATTTGCTTTGAGCTTGGGCTTCGCTATTATACCGATGCCATCTCAAAAGAGAAAAAGTTCAAGGTTCATTATCCCGGATACCGGTTGGGAAAGGCGAAGACTCTCCTTGCCATCGCCGATCAATAGGCCAGGCTTATTTCTTCAAAAGCCAGAACCGGTTTACACCGTCAGTGCTTCGGTTTCGGGTGCAGGAAAGCCTGTAGTCCTTCCCTTGGTTTCGGCTCTGAACGATTTTAATCACGACAATGCAAAAATCATTGTAGTTCCATTTTTCATCGTCCAATTCAAAATAAAGCGTGCAATTGCCGTCCAAAGGCGGAAGATTCTTCAGAACTTCTTCTGTGTATTTCCAGCCGCTCTGCTCGGCGATAATGGTATTATTCACGTCCTCAAGCGGGTTGTCGGCTGCGCCGTTTCTGACCTCAAAGCCGGCCTTTTTAAACTCTTCCTCACTGATATCCGGACCCTCGAAAGCCTTGCTGTTCGCAATGGCCTGTTCGTACTGCTCGTTCATTTCTTCAATGATTGTCCGGTAGCATTCCTCCGAGATTCCGTACTCTTTCGTTGCGTCGTATCGGCCGACGCTCTCGTTGATCTTGTCCTTCGTTTTTTGAATTACTTCCTGCATCTTCATATACTCTTTTCGATATGACTGACGAATTCGGACCAGTGTTTTCAGCTTTTCTGTCTGCTCCGCGATCTTACCGTCGATGGCTTTGGCTATCGCATCGTCATCCTTCTTCAGCAGTTCCTTAATCTCTTCGATGGAGAACAGGGCTTCCTGAAGCGTCTTGATTTTAACATAGTCCAGTGCCTGCTCGCTGTCATAGTAGCGATACCCCGTGAAGCGGTCTGTTCTTGCCGGCTTGAGCAGATTGATGCTGTCGTAGTACCGCAGTGTCTGCGCAGTGCAGCCGCAAAGCTGTGAAAACTCCTTGATTGTCATATCTGATACCTCCTTGTGAGAGCATCCTATCATTACAGTAAACTGTAAGGTCAAGAGTTTTTTTCGGGGAATGCAGGTTTTTTGCTGTTGCTTCTTCTGAAGCTTTCTGAGAGCGGATTTCGCGGGTCGGAAACCGCCTGGGGTCGGATTGACGGCCTGAAACCGCCCGGGATTCAGGCTTGCGGCCGGAAACCGCCTGGGGTCGCGTTCTCTCCCAACCAGTTTGGAATGGTTTCTTGTGGTTTTCGCGATTTCCTTTACAATTCTTTTGACGCGGAATCCGCAAAATAAAGGCTTGTAATGGTTTTCGAGAGTTTTCCCGAATTCCATTACAATTTTTTTTGGACGCAGAATCCACAAAAGTAAGGCTTGTAATGGTTTTCGAGAGTTTTCTCGAATTCCATTACAATCCTTTCTTAATTTTTTGCAACTCATTAAGAATCTTAAAGAAGCCAAGTGCACTGAAGGAAATTCTTGTAATGGTTTCAGGGATTTCTCGCGAATTCCCATACAATTCCTTTGGAATCGTAATTCTCAGAAAAAGGGCTTGTAATGGTTTTACGGATTTTTTCAATTTCCATTACAATTCTCTGCAAACTTACATGTTGGGAAAGTGAATGCCCATAGCCAAAATAGCTTTATATAACAGTCGGATACACCTGAATCGATGCATCCGACTTTCTGCTGGCTTTACATTTTGAAAAGCGGTTTCTATTCTTGTCCTTAGATTCCCTTATGCTTTCCGAAGGATCCGCTTATAATCCTTCAGCGGCAACGCAAGTTCTGATTCGGTCTTCTTAAATACAGAGACAATTGTTACTTCCTTTTCCTCATCTTTCACCTTGACAATCACCTTGTCGCCAATCTGAACCGGAATCTCACATAGATAATCATATCGTTTTCCCCCTGGGGAGAACGTGACTGCCACAAATGAATGTGACGTTTCATGGCTTCGGGGGACTGTGAACGCATAGTCTCCCTCAATAGTCGCAACCTTTTTCCCATAGTAGTAGAAATCCGACCCTGAAACTGAATCAAAAATAATGGTGTCAGCATCTCCGTTGATTTCCATTTGGTACGCTTTCTTAACAGTAAGAGTTATCTTCTCAAGCAGTCCGCAATAATGTGCCTCCGGAATCGTAACAAAGAGTTTCGGTGCATATTTCTCGTTCTCACGCGGTACTATGCGACAGGTAAGCTTTGCCTCATAATCCGACAGCCTGCGGATCTTCATCTCCATATGATGCCGTCTTCGTAATCCGTGCTGAAGCACATAATAAGCCCCGTAAAAATGCACTGTCTTCTTTGGCTTCACATAATGTGTCTTCGGTAAGATTTCTTCGATGGCTTCTTCTATTCCTTTTGCTACCTTCTGATCTCCGTAATAGTCTTCCGCCATCATTCGCATGCGTATGGCAAACTGCGCCTGAAGATAATAGAAATATGCCTTATCCGGATTCGGATAACAGTCGATTCCTTCTTTACATATATTCCCGGCGCGAAGAGCAACATCAGCAAAATTACATCCAAATTCACCATTGCGTATTTTCTTGACCTGTTCGTCATATAGCAGCCAAATCAGTCTGGCAGAAGCCTCCGGATTCTTCGCAACTCCATAACCATGACGGAACATATCGGATAGCTTATACCGCGATTCATAATATCCGCCTGCTGCTCCAATGGAAAAGTAGTAGAAAGCCTTATCATACTCCGGAACACCATTCGTGCAGCGACCATAATAGTACATATATCCCAAGGTATTGGCCGTCTCCGGGTTGGGATCAACCTCCATCAGTTTTAAAAGACACTCCATGGAAGCCTGCCAATCCTGCCCGTATACAACATTTCCTTCCCCATAGCAGGCATATGCTTTTGTACGTAACGCATCCTTGTCATTTTCCGCGCACATACTGTCGAGAAACTTTCGATATGCCGCCTTCATCTCCTCAGTCGCCGCTTTGATTCTTTCGTCATTCCAGTACTTCAAAAAGTCTCTTCTTTGCTCAAGCGTATACTCTCTCTCAAGCAATGGCTTGTCTTTGTTGTCTTCCCAAGTTTGGATTTCCGTAACAATGTCATCTAAACTGACTTCTTCCTCATACTCATACTTTCTGGTGAGCATATCCCATGCTGTGGCAAAAACAGTGTATTTGTTTGGGATCTGCTTCATCTCTTCCGCTTCTTCGTCCGGTCCGTTGATTGCTTTTTCGATTTCAACACCGAAGTATATCTCATCCCACAAAAGCCAGTAATACTCCGAACCAAACTCATCGTCACTAAGCCCGTATTTACGGGAGTTTAGTATTGCTGCCTTTATATCCTCCGGAACAATCTGATATCTTTCCGGGATTTCCTTGTCAGCATACTCTCTTCCCTGAACCAGTTCCTGATAACGAATCTCAAATCGAGCAAATTTCCTGAGTTTGTCAACGGTAAGTACGACCGGTGGCTCATATGTAAGAGAGTCAATCCGAACGGTACGGTTCTCGCCCCAGCATTTAAAGTCATGTAAAGAAATCCATGCATACTTTCCTTTAACCTTTAGAACTCTGGCATAATTAGTTTTGCTGCCAGATTTAAATGACACCAAATCATCTTTCTTTATCTCATTATTATCCCTCATTCTATCAACCTTCCAATCTCGATATAAAGATTATACAACAGGTTTGCCAGATATTCTTTTCCTTTGGGCAACACTAATTCGTCTCCTGAGGAGAAACTTACCTCACTGCTTATATTATCGTCCTTATATATCCTTATCGCCTGAAAACAACCATCTAGCGTGAACCCTTCACTATCATACCTGACAGACGGAAAATTATCTGTTATATCGAGTAACGTGTCTAGAAGTTCTCCGGATAATGATAAATCTAAAACAATTTCGCCATCAATCGGATACAGTTTCATCTTCGTCAGCTCATCAACTGCAATCTCGACATCCTCTTCGTACTTTCTGTGTTTTTTCTCTCTCATCCGGAGAAAAAAATCTCTGATATCTGCATTTTCCATAATATACCTACTTCAGTGCCTTTAAAAAATCTATAAACGAAGGGAAAGCCTCATCAAAATCCCATTCATCCATTCCATGCATTGCGTAGTAGATTGGCGAATTATCCAGCGAAGCATCAATACAAAACGGATCCGCATCGCATGTTGCAATTACTATATAGTTTTCCGGCCATTCTTCGTCTTTACGGTTGTCTTCAAGAATCCTTGAGTATCCTGCCTGCTCTTCTACAAGCTCATGTGCACCGTTCAAACGAACCGTTCCATAGTCTTGCAGATTTAGTGTAACGTTTAACGGAGAAGCTTTTGTAAGAAAATCTAAATAATTCGCAGGTGGATTAAGCCTCTTTTTGATCATCTCTATATCCGACTCATCTGCCTGTATCAGCCAAAAAGACGGATGAGCTTTGTCGCTTTTCTCTCTTTTCTTCTCAATCTTTTTGTTGAGAGCAGAATATACTCTTTCTGCAGGGGTACTCGGTGACTCAAGACATTTATGAACCACCGGCTCATCATAGCCATTTCCATCCGGATACCCTTGGGTTTTCCATTTTTTGATTTCTGTGAGTTTTAAGTCGCTTTCTGCCCATTCACGCTTTTCATATGGACTTCCGAAATCAAAAGGCTGGTTAGAGAGATGTGACAACTCGCATACAATAAGTGCCTCACATTCCATATTCAGTTTACGGGAAAATAAGACATCCACTAAAAAATCAAACGACTCTTTTTGCATGACTTTGGCATATCCTTCGATTGCATAATATGCCTCGTCGTAATCTCCATGCTCTATCTTAGCCTTATAAAACGCTTCATACTGTCTTTCTCCTTCGTCAACAATATCATTGATTGACGGAATCACCAGCGACTTCAAATGTGAAAACTGAGTTTCTTCCGAGAACCTCATCAATGCATCAGTAATCGCACTTTTGGTCGATGCTCGCTTTTTCGCAGTTTTCCTCAGTTTATCAATAGCAGTATAGGCTTTCGCACCGTCCTTAGCTTCAAACAGTTCCGCAATCAGTTTATCTATATTGTCTTTAGACGATGATACTTTTGTAAACTCTACGCATTCACGCTCTCCATCAAGGACTGTCATATCTGCACCGGCCTTCTTTAACAGTCTCAGGGTTTTCACAAAATAGTCTGACAGAAAATGCGACGAATTATCTGCAACATTGCTAATTAAGGGATTATTATTCGGATCGAAGGCAAAAACCACTTCTCCGTTTTCCATCGCATTCTTTAGTTGAGCCATCGTCAGGGAATTATCAAATCGCCTTATAATCTGAATGTATTGAAGGTACTTTTTGTCTTTCCGAATCCTCACCGTTACTTTATGGGTAAACATTTTCGTCCACCTCTTCTCAATATTGTTTTATACAACATCTCATAGTTCAAAACAGTTTGCACCCAATCAAATCAGGAAACTTCCGCCTAAAATCAGGTGAAATCTCGACCTCAACTTCCAGTTCTTTTAGTGTCAGATAAAGCTTTTCTGCATCAAACAGCCTGGCGGTTTGGGTTACTTCACCATACTCATTGATTCTGTTTACAAACGTCATGACGTTGAGGCCAAATAATCTGGCGACCTTAGGCCTTTTATCCTTTTCAACATTCCTTGCCATAACTGTATAAGTCAGCTCATCCGTATGGCATGGAGGAAAGAAGCTCGAACCAACGACCTCATATCCGCAGTTACTACATGAAACAATCATACACGGTCCACTCAGTCTTGAGGTCAATGTTTTTTCGCCACATTCCGGGCATTCACTTATATGCGGCTCCGCATATTCTTTGTGGAGGCAATAGCGACAGGCATTTTCTATTAGGCAGTAATTGATCATCCGACGGTTCACCCAATCATCTAATTCAGATTCATATTGAACCAATTCTTCCGGATCTGCCGCGCATAGTTTTTCCTCGTCCACACATGAAGAATTAACCCACCAATCAGGGACGGAAATTGTACTCTCATGCGAGAACAAATGACAGTTACTGCACCATACCCACACTCCGCCTCGAGATGTCTCTTCATATCGATTGATGTAAATATGGCAGCTTGCTTTATTACAAGCCGGACACTTCACAGGGTATTCCGGCTTGCCCTCAATAAAGGGCTGGAACACCTGCTTTTCCCAGTCAGTGTCGCCACAGTGCCATTTTTCATTCTCTTTCGAAGCATCTGTCAAAGTGGATTCGATCAACTCCAATGTATTAGTATCAAACTTTCTCTTTTCTTCTCCCTCGAGTGAAACGACAATGTAGTCTTCCGTGACCTCGTCAATATGGTCACACCACTCGATATCGCCTTCCCTCCCGGTCTCAACCCACTGCGGTGTGTTCCTGTCATACATGTATCCTTCGAAAGGGTCACATAGATTGTATTTGATGATTCCGCATCCAATCGTTATACAAAACTTTTCTTCGGAATCAATGTAGGCGTCTTCTGGATCCCCGTAGAAATGTCCGACACTAGCTACGTATTTTGAGTCAGGCTTTCGATAAAGCTCCGCTTCTTCATAATCCCGCAAAATATAATAACGCTTCGATTCTGCCAGGATTCCTGCTTCGGAATCGTTTTCTATCCTGGAAATGTCAAATCGGCTATTCCCATAAGCAATATTCTTTTGCCCTGAAGCAGCTCCTCTTACTATCTCATTTACATATGGCAAAATCGCTTCCCACTCTTCTTCAGGCATCTTATAAGGCTTGACTGCATCCAGAGAAATCATATTCTCCACACGCAAAATCAAGTCTTCTGGTTTTTTAGTGTGTTTTGTAATCCAAATCTTCATTGTTTCCTACTTCTGCACCCCTCTGAGCCCCCAGTTTTCAAGCGGCGGCTCGTTGATTATGATGAAGACATCTTCTTTCGGAATCGCCAGAGTGCTGTGAAGCTTTTCCGTTATGCCCTCGATGACGGCGTGCTTCTGCTCCTTGGTTCGCCCGGGGAAAAGGGTCAGTTCGATGATGGTGAAGCAGTCAGATTTGCCGGGGGCAGTTTCGAAGTCATCCCGGTCAATCTCGACGATTCTCTGAAACCGGTCCCAGTCCGCAATCCCGAGCGCCTCAGCCAGCGCATCATGAATGCACGAAAGCATCTGTTTTTTGTAGGATGCGCTCTTCCCTTTTATGATATCAACTCTTACTAACGGCATCGATCAGCCCTCTCATCCGATATTCTTTCCGAGTTCGTATGCCCTCGCCTCATAATCCGTGCCGTTCAGGTCTTCCGGGGTCGTGCAGGCAAATGCATTCAAAATTCCGCAGTCATTCCATCCAAGCCATCTGACAAATGCCATATAGGAATCGTTCGCAGCTTTGATGGTGTCCTGATTGTCATCGGCCATCGCTGTAATGAAGAAGGTCTTCTGGTTCCTGCGAATCTGCTTTTCTATCGCGTAGAAGCGGTCAATCACGGTTTTCAACTGGGCACAAATGCCATAGTAATAGATAGGCGTGACAAATACGATGCAATCCGCCTGCGCAAGCTCGCTTCCGATCTGAAGCATGTCATCCCTGTATACGCAGGCCCGGTCATCAGACTGGCAGTGATCACAGGCAATACAGGGATGGACATCACAAAAAGCGACGCCAAACCGGGTAACCACATGGTCACTTTCCATCGCGCCTTTTACAAAACTGTCAACGAGTCTCGATGTTGTTCCGCGTTTATGCGGGCTGCCGGACAATACTGCAATTCTCATGGCATAACCTCCGTAGTTTTAGTCTTATAAGTATACCAAAAACGAAAGGTTTTGAAAAGAAGGTTTTCAATCATCAAGGCAAAACGCAAAAACACCGCTGCATTAAGCGGCAGCGGTGTCATTTGTCAACAATTATGCCTCAGGGACACTTAGGGCGCCCGTAGACGCGTTATTCCATATGCGGCTGTTTCTCCCCGCACTCTTTCTCGTATGCGGCAAATATGCGGTCTCTGGCTTCATCCGAGACATCCTCCTGCGTCCTTTTGACCAGGGCTTCAATCTCACCGTAACGCTGAGCGGCTCCGTCCGTCAACTGCTGTCCGCTTCCGGAAACGCGGACCGGGATTCTCCTCCGACTGAAAGCGCAGACAAATACGACCGTCAGGACGATCAGCAACACGCATACGGAAGCTATCATCAGATTTTTCGTAAAATGCCCTGCTTTCGCAGTTTCTTTCGCAGGACTTATCTGATGCTTCGCTTCAAAGAACCGCTGCGGCATGCTGACGCCGATTGTATTAACCTCTTTATCGCCTTTGTCCAAACTGAACTCAACGAGATTGCCGTTCGAATCCGTCCACGGGTGTTCCGTGATTTGCACAAGATCCGCATACTTTGCAAGCTTTTCTTTCAGTATGCCTCTCTGCTTTTCATCGGAGTTCGCGTTGATGTTAACCAAAATGCAGTTTTCCTGCTCCGAGCACCGAACATACATCGCAACATCGGCGGTTTCGCTGTCGGATTCCCGGTTTGTGCAAATCTCCGAGTAGGCATTGCGCAGCTTCTCATAAGTGTATTTCACCGTTTCTAACCGATAGTAAGGATAGCTGCACTCCTTTGTAAATTTATCCCGGTCGAATGCTTCCGTAACACCGATTACATAGATCCCGTTATCAAGCCATATCCCTCCAAAGCCCGGATACTCTCCGGCGTAAAGGCTGTCAACCATGCGGAAGAACTCCCGATGCTCCTTCATCTCCGGTGTTTCCTCAAGCTCAGGCAGATTCCCTTCGCCGACGGAAACCGCAATCGGTGTCGGGGTGACAGTCGGTGTGGCAGTCGGTCCCGGATCACCGGCTTTTACATTCTTTCCCTGCATAAGAATCAGCGCAACGACACCGAATACAATCGCTCCGATTCCTTTATAAACCATCTTCATAAACTACCTCCGTTCATATACCTGCGAAGCTTCTTCTGCGCCTTACGATATCTGCGATAGACCGCCGGAAGAGACATATTAAGAATTCCCGCAATCTCGACAAATGCGAGCTCTCCGTTGATATGTAATGTCACAATATCCCGTTCCGTCGGACTGAGCTTCCCGATTGCTTCTTTCATCATCACGTCGCTTTCCCACGCGTAGCCGTCCGGCCGCTCATCAGGCATTTCCTCCCGCAATTCCTCGTGAGAGCGCTTTCTCAGAATCATCAGTGCCTCATTTCTCACGGTCTGAAGGATATATGCCCTTCCGTTTTGAATATCGTCTGTCGATTGCTTCTGAAGCATCTTAAGAAATGCTTCCTGCACTGCGTCCTCCGCGTCCGCACGGTTATTCAGAATCCGTGCGGCAACGGTGTACATCGGGCGGCTCATTTCCGCATATAACGCGGCAAATGCATCCCTGTCCTGTCGCATTGCAACTAACCATTGGTTGATTCGATCGAAATCTGCCGGCATCTTTTCTAACCTCCTCATAAGGTATGATGCACGAAGGTGTTATTTTTTTCGCATGAAATAAGTCAAGGGTAGTTGATTGCCAAAGTTATTTCTGGTTCCTACCCAATGCCTTGGCTTAAAAAATTCGTGGGATGATGTCTTCTCGTCCCGATCCCACCAAATATCTTGACTTTATAATTTCATGGGATGTGTTTTTGCTCCGGTCCCACCAAATATCTTGACTTTATAATTTCATGGGATGTGTTTTTGCTCCGGTCCCACCAAATATCTTGGTTTAAAGAAATAATGGGATGGCGGCTCTGCCTTTTACATCTCAAATGTATTGAAAAATCAATTCAGTGGGTTAACAATTTGATTCCTTAACCTACTAAATTTCTTCTTAGAAGAAAAAGAGATGAAATCCGCCTCTTTCCGTTCCCATATAAAATTCGTAATTCCAATTTAGTGGGTTGACGGAAGATTTGCAATGAAAAAATGAGCATAAACCTATTTCCAACTGCCTTTCAGCTTTGGCTAAGCTATTTGCGAAGGGGCTTTCCTTTAACCCGGACACCCATGAGATTGAATGCCGCCCCTCGGTAACGCTTCGCTTTCCCTCGGGTCACGTGCATTCGTTGAATGCACGTTTTCAGGCAATAAAAATGGGACCTACAAGCGTTGCTTGCGGTCCCATTCTTTATTGCCGGACAACCATGAGATTGAATGCCGCCCCTCGGTAACGCTTCGCTTTCCCTCGGGTCACGTGCATTCGTTGAATGCACGTTTTCAGGCAATAAAAACGGGACCTACAAGCGTTGCTTGCGGTCCCATTCTTTATTGCCTTTCGGCATTCAATCTCATTTATAGCGTGGAGATTACTCGATGATCTTAGCAACACGGCCCGAACCAACGGTACGGCCACCCTCACGGATAGCGAAGGTAAGACCCTGCTCCATAGCGATCGGGTGAATGAGCTCGATGGTCATCTCAACGTTATCACCGGGCATGCACATCTCGGTACCAGCCGGGAGTTCGCAAACACCGGTAACGTCCGTAGTACGGAAATAGAACTGAGGACGATAGTTGTTGAAGAAAGGAGTATGACGACCACCCTCATCCTTGGTAAGAACGTAAACCTGAGCGGTGAACTTCTTGTGGCACTTTACACTGCCGGGCTTAGCAAGAACCTGACCACGCTCGATCTCAGTTCTCTGAATACCACGAAGCAGAGCACCGATGTTATCACCGGCCTGAGCCTCATCAAGGAGCTTACGGAACATCTCGATACCGGTAACAACGGTCTTCTTGGTCTCTTCCTTGATACCGATAATCTCAACTTCCTCGTTAAGATGCAGGCAACCACGCTCTACACGACCGGTAGCAACGGTACCACGACCGGTAATAGTGAATACGTCCTCGACAGGCATAAGGAAAGGCTTGTCGGTCTCACGCTGAGGATCCGGAATGTAAGAATCAACGGTATCCATCAGTTCCATGATCTTGTCGCCCCACTCGCTGCTCGGATCTTCAAGAGCCTTAAGAGCGGAACCCTTGATGATCGGGCAATCCTTGAAATCGTACTCTTCAAGCTGCTCGGTGATCTCCATCTCAACGAGCTCAAGAAGCTCAGGATCGTCAACCATATCGCACTTGTTCATAAATACTACGATGTAAGGTACACCTACCTGACGGGAAAGAAGGATGTGCTCCTTCGTCTGAGCCATAACACCGTCGGTAGCAGCAACTACGAGGATAGCGCCGTCCATCTGAGCAGCACCGGTGATCATGTTCTTAACGTAGTCAGCATGGCCGGGGCAGTCAACGTGAGCATAGTGACGCTTCGCGGTCTGATACTCAACGTGTGCGGTGGAGATCGTTATACCACGTGCTCTCTCTTCGGGAGCCTTATCAATGTTTTCAAAGTCAACCTTCTCGTTACCGGGAACGCGCTCAGCCAAAACCTTGGTGATAGCAGCGGTAAGAGTGGTCTTACCATGGTCAACGTGACCGATGGTACCGATATTACAATGCGGCTTGGTTCTGTCAAATTTAGCTTTTGCCATCTTTGATTCCTCCTAAAAAAAGTTTTTAAAATGTTTTTGTTTTCAGAACTGATAAAGAAAGCTCAATATGTGCCTATTATATTTCATATCGGCAGCAAATTCAAGTCGAACTTTCATATTTTACCGATTTCGCGGGGAAAATGGGATGTTTCCCTTCCCCCGCCTGTTAAAATCGATTTCTTTTGGAAAATGTAAGGCAATTACTTGCCGGGCTTATCGTTCAGTACCTTCTCCTGTACGCTCTTCGGAACCTTCTGATAGGACTGGAAGAACATGGAGTAAGCACCACGACCCTGCGTCTTACTACGAAGTGCGGTAGCATAACCGAACATTTCGGAAAGCGGTACGGAGCAACGGATCAGCTTGGTTCCGTTAACATCCTCGGTTCCCTCGATCTGACCGCGACGGGAGCTTATATCACCCATAACGTCGCCCATGTAATCTTCGGGAACGGTAACCTCAACACGCATGATAGGCTCAAGGAGAATCGGATCACCCTTACGCATAGCGTCCTTGAAAGCCATGGAACCGGCAATCTTGAATGCCATTTCGTTCGAGTCTACTTCGTGGTAAGAACCGTCGTAGCAGTTTGCATGAATTCCGAGTACCGGATAACCGCCGAGCACACCGGCCTTCATAGCATCCTGGATACCGGCATCGACTGCAGGGATGTACTCCTTCGGGATGGAACCGCCGACCGTCGTATTTTCGAATTCATACGTCTTCTCGGCATTGGCATCCATCGGGCTGAAGATAACCTTACAATGACCGTACTGACCGGAACCACCGGACTGCTTCTTGTATTTGCTGTCGACATCGACTTCCTTGGTAATGGTTTCCTTGTAAGCAACCTGAGGTGCGCCTACATTGGCCTCAACCTTGAACTCACGGAGAAGACGGTCAACGATAATCTCAAGGTGAAGCTCACCCATACCTGCAATCAGGGTCTGACCGGTCTCTTCGTTGGTCGATACACGGAAAGTCGGATCTTCTTCAGCAAGCTTTGCAAGTGCCTCGCCCATCTTGTCCTGACCGGCTTTCGTCTTAGGCTCGATAGCAACCTCGATAACGGGCTCCGGGAACTCCATGGACTCAAGGATTACGGGATGGTTCTCATCGCAAATCGTATCACCGGTCGTCGTAAGCTTGAAGCCTACGGCAGCGGCAATGTCACCGGAGTAAACCTTATCCAGTTCCTGACGCTTGTTGGCATGCATCTGAAGGATACGGCCGACACGCTCTTTTTTATTCTTGGTAGCATTCAGAACATAGGAACCGGAGTTCAGCGTACCGGAGTACACACGGAAGTAAGCAAGCTTACCAACGAACGGGTCGGTCATGATCTTGAATGCAAGTGCTGCGAAAGGCTCCTCATCGGAAGACTTTCTCGTCACTTCGTTGCCGTCCTCGTCAACGCCCTTGATGTCCGGAACGTCGGTAGGAGCGGGCAGATACTCGATAACGGCATCAAGAAGCTTCTGTACACCCTTGTTTCTGTAAGCGGAACCGCAAAGAACGGGGATAATCTCCGTCGAAATGGTTGCCTTACGAAGGGCCTTCTTAAGAGCCGGAACTTCAGGGATGTTACCCTCAAGGTACTGCTCCAAAAGCTCGTCATCGGTCTCACAGATGGCTTCCACCATCTTCTCACGATACTCGGTAGCCTCATCAAGCATATCATCGGGGATATCCTTGATTTCTACAGCGTCACCCTTAGCATCGGTGTAATAATATGCTTTCATCTCCATCAGGTCGATGATGCCCTTGAAGGTATCTTCCTTACCGATGGGAAGCTCAAGAGCAACCGGGTTCTTGCCGAGGCGGCTCTCGATCATGGAAATTACGTTAAAGAAATTGGCACCGGAGATATCCATTTTGTTGACAAATGCGATTCTCGGTACATGGTATTTGTCTGCCTGGCGCCATACAGTCTCGGACTGAGGCTCTACACCGCCCTTTGCACAGAACACGCCAACGGCGCCGTCAAGAACACGCAGGGAACGCTCAACCTCTACGGTGAAGTCTACGTGACCGGGAGTGTCGATGATGTTGATTCTGTGTTCCAACTCGCCGGCCTTCGGCTTGTTGTTCTCCTCAAGGGTCCAATGGCAGGTGGTAGCGGCAGATGTAATCGTGATACCACGTTCCTGTTCCTGCTCCATCCAGTCCATGGTAGCAGTTCCTTCGTGGGTATCGCCGATCTTGTAGTTGATGCCTGTATAATACAGGATACGCTCGGTGAGGGTCGTCTTACCGGCATCGATGTGAGCCATGATACCGATATTACGGGTTCTCTCAAGCGGATATTCACGTCCAGCCAAGGAATTGTCCTCCTATTTTTATCGAACTTAAACCTGATACAATATACAAGGCCGGACTACCAGCGGTAGTGAGCGAATGCCTTGTTTGCCTCTGCCATCTTGTGCATATCTTCTTTTCTCTTAACCGCATTTCCGGTGTTGTTCGATGCATCGATGATCTCGTTAGCGAGACGGTCAACCATCGTCTTCTCACTTCTCTTGCGGGAGAAAAGGGTAAGCCAGCGAAGTGCAAGAGCCTGTCTTCTGTCAGGTCTTACTTCAACCGGTACCTGATATGTAGCACCACCGATACGGCGAGCCTTTACTTCAAGAAGCGGCATAAGGTTGTTCATGGCAGCTTCGAAAACTTCCATGGCTTCCTTGCCGGTCTTGTCTGCAACCTGGCCGAATGCGCCGTAAACGATCTTCTGTGCGGTTCCCTTCTTACCGTCAAGCATGATGTTGTTGATCAGCTTGGTTACAACCTTACTGTTGTACATGGGATCTGCCAGAACGTCTCTTTTCTGAATATGTCCTTTACGTGGCACGGTACTTCCCTCCTTAATTATTCCGGAACAAGCATTCCGGCTTTGATTAATTCTTAGGTACTCACATTACTGTGTTCATGCTCGGTAATCCTATTAAAGCCGCATCTGCAACCACAAAGCTCTGCGTCCTTCCCTTTCGGTCAAGGAAAATGCCCGGCATCTTATAGTAATGAAAAATCCTGTCTGTTACTCGGTTACTTGCAAAGAATTACTTCTTAGCGTCTTTCGGTCTCTTAGCGCCGTACTTGGAACGGGCCTGGCGTCTCTTAGCTACGCCGGCGGTATCAAGCGTACCGCGGATGATGTGGTAACGGGTACCGGGAAGGTCCTTTACACGACCGCCGCGGATCAGTACTACGCTATGCTCCTGAAGGTTATGTCCTTCACCCGGAATATAGCTCGTTACTTCAAGGCCGTTGCTGAGACGTACTCTTGCAATCTTACGAAGTGCGGAGTTAGGCTTCTTAGGGGTCGTCGTACGAACTGCGGTACATACGCCTCTCTTCTGAGGAGCAGATGCATTCGTGGACTTCTTTCTAAGAGAGTTAAGTCCCTTCTGAAGTGCAGGAGCCGTGGACTTTTTAGCAAAGGTCTCACGTCCTTTTCTTACCAGCTGGTTAAATGTAGGCATTCCTTTACCTCCTATTAAGATTAAATCGTGGTTGCAGGTACAGAAAAAATACTGCATTCCGCACGCTTCGGGCATCAAAACAAACGCCAAAGCGCGCAAAATACAGTATACAAAAAACAGTCATCAATTGTCAAGCGGTTTTTTCATGGAAAATGCCACGAAAAACGCCTGCATCAGTCTAATTCGTAGCCGCGGAGCATCTTCACCTTATTTGGATGGCGAAGTTTGCGAAGTGCCTTTGCCTCAATCTGACGGATACGCTCTCTCGTTACATTGAACTCGGCGCCCACTTCCTCAAGCGTGCGGCAGCGTCCGTCGACAAGACCGAACCGAAGCCGCAACACACGGCTTTCCCGTTCCGTAAGCGTGTCAAGAAGCTTTTCGATCTGCTCCTGAAGCATCTTATATGCGGTAGCCTCTTCGGGTCCCTTCAGGTTTTCATCCTTAATAAAGTCACCGAGATGGCTGTCATCCTCTTCACCGATCGGGGTATCGAGGGAAATCGGATCGGCGCTGACCTTAAGCACCTCACGAACCTTCTCAACCGGCATGTCAAGCTCATCGGCAAGTTCCTGCTCCGTAGGTTCACGGCCGAGCTCCTGTAAGAGGTTTCTGCTCACGCGGTAGGTCTTATTGATTACCTCGGACATATGCACGGGAATTCGGATTGTACGGGACTGGTCCGCGATGGCACGCGTGATGGCCTGTCTGATCCACCAGGTTGCATACGTACTGAATTTGTATCCTTTTTCATGGTCGAACTTGTCAACGGCTTTGATGAGACCGAGGTTTCCTTCCTGAATCAGATCGAGGAACGAAAGGCCGCGGCCGACATAACGCTTCGCAATGCTGACAACAAGACGAAGGTTTGCCTCCGTCAGGCGGCGCTTTGCCGCTTTGTCACCGGTACTGATGCGCTGCGCCAGTTCTACCTCTTCTTCTACGGTCAAAAGGGCGTAGGAACCGATTTCGCGGAGATACTGCTTTACAGGGTCATCCGAAAGGGCTTCCGCCATTTCGTTCAGATCCTCCTCCGAGGGGGGAGGAAGCATGTCGTCATCCATCTCAAGGAACTCTCCGTCCTCAAGCTCCGGAACCTCTTCCGACTTCGTTATGACAAGAATTCCCTTCGATTCAAGATAGTCGTAAACTTTGTCCGTCTTGCTCTCCGGGCATACATTCTTCATGATATCCGCGACCTGGTCACTGTCGAGGATTCCTTTATTCTTATTGCCGAGCTTCACAAGCTCCTGAAGCTTAGCTTCAAACTCCGATACAGCCATATAAATCCATCCGTCTCTCTTCATTTCCGTTTCCGGCGCGCGGTCGGAAAACGGGCATAGCAGACAGGATTATAGCATTTTCCGAAAGCCAAAGTCAACCACTTTTTTGAATCACTTTATTATCCCTTTACGGCTTCCTCCACCACCGTTATTCGTACTGCTTTTCCGACATATGAAGGACCTCATTCAGCTCATGATCCATATAGCGTTCCAACTTTGTCAATTCAACCAAAGGAAACAACGGATGAAAAACAAGCGCTGCAGACGATTTCCTTTCAACTCCGTCTACCTCATATGTAATTATGAAATCCGATATGCAATAACTGTATTCATCTGCTCCTTCACCTTGCAGAGACAGCTCTATGCTTAACTGATCCCCGGCCTTTAAGGCAATTCCGCCATCTTTCAATGAGGCCGGATTTTCATCCACAGAAAAAACCGGGTTAGCTATCTTTACAATACCCGAAGTATTGATTCCCTTAACAACACAATCCCGGGCTGCTTCAAACAAGTAATGATATCTGCCGTTTCCTTTCAATTCAGAAGACGAAAACTCATTTGGAAATGTCCTTGCATATAACTCATCGTTGATAATGTACTTGTAATCAGCAGAATTTGAATATCGAATCGGATGCGCAAACGTTAATTCTCTTTTCTCCCCGTCTATGTTAAGCTTTACCGAATCGATTTCAACATTGCTGTTGCTTGGGAAAGAAAACTCAAACATCCAGTTTGAACAATAAAAGCCTTTATATAAATAATCCTTATAACTCTCTAAAGAATTATTAAAGCATGCCGTTCTTGTGTTGGCATGATCCAGATTTTTGCCGGAATAGCTTACCAATGACACCGTTTTTATTCTTTTTTTACTCAGGATTACGATTTCGAACCCGAAAGTCTCTGCCCTCACATCAATATAAATGGCATCTGAATTGAAAAACATACTTTCGTTCTTTTTCTCCTCGTTCTCACATCCCGAAAGAGCGAAAAACAATAACCCTATCAACAACAAAAAAACTGTGTTTCTTATCAGTTTCATGGCATTCTCCTTCCAAATATATTTTCTAAACAAACCGTTAATTCCTGACTATAGGAAAATGGTAATTTCTTTCTCCGTTTACAGTCAACATCTTTTGGATGAACGACATATTTTTTTGATGAACGACATATTCTGTGAAAAAAGTGTGAACAAATGCCTCATTAAATCAGCATTTTTCCCTAGTGTGAATCCCTAATGTGAATTTTGAAGTTCTACATTTTTCTGTCAGGGGTAGAAGTTTCTCTTGCACAGCCTCTTTTGGTTACGTAATATGAATCTGTAATGCGCATAAGATAAAGGTTGTCTTTGCCTTTTTCTTTTGGTATGATTAGAAGGGATTTTATTATTTTTGCGGAGGGGTTTCATCATGGCAAGCGATCGCCGGCATCCGATGCCGGGCATTAAGCTTAGGCTCATTATTTCACTCGCAGTCGCAGTCTGCGTGTTTCTGTTTACGAATTCCGGCGCATTCAACACGTTTGACGTTCAGCTGAGTGACCGGATCTATCAGTCCGAGTCTGTCAACTCACTCCCGATTACCATTATCCGAATCGATGAAAAAACTCTGACCGCCATGCAGTCTCAGCCGTCCGAATGGAGCCGGCAGGTGTATGCGGATCTTTTGGAAAAGCTGAACGCCGACGAACGGCGTCCGGCCGTCATTGCTTTTGATATGATGTTCACAGGGCATAAAAGCGACGCGGCGGGCGACGTTGCATTTGCCGAAGCCGCGAAGAAGTACGGCAATGTCATTGTCGGAACCAATGCCGCATTTTCGCTTCACAGTAACCGAATCGAATCCATTGCCTGTCCTTATGAAGAGCTTCTTAAGGCCGCGAACACGGGGCTTGTGAACTGTACGCCCGACCGTTACGATTATGTGACGACAGCTTATACCGGCATGCGTTTCGAAGGCCGATGGCACGACAGCCTCGCGGTTTCGATTTTGAAGCAGTTTTCCTCCTATGTGAAAGAGCACCCCGAATATGCGGCGAGCCATCCGGAATACGTCTCCTTTTCCATTAAAGATTACTCAGCCGAAGCGCGGAATCAGTACCGTTTCTCCTATTCGGTCGCATCCGGCAATTATGACAGCGTTTCGATGATCGACATTTTGAACGGGACCCGCAAGGGAAGTGATTTTGCCAACAGCATCGTGCTGATCGGGGCTTATGCGCCGGGGCTGCAGGATGATTTTCCGGTTCTGTTTTCCGCAAAGAATCAGTCCTCTTCCCGCATGTACGGGGTGGAAATCCATGCGAACATCACCCAGGCGATTTTCGAGGGGCGCCTGCAGACCGAAGCGAACCGTTCTCTCATGGCCTCGATTTACGCTTTGATTTGCGGACTGATCTGCTTCCTGCTTCTTCAGACTGGCATTGTGAAAGGCGTGCTGTTGTGTCTCGGGACGGCTGCCGTTTATGTCATCGCCTCGATTCTTCTTTATAAGAACGGCATTTATATTCTGCTTCTTAAGATGCTTCTTGCATGCGTGCTTCTCGGCGTCGGAGCGGTTGTGTATCACTACCTGTCGGCTCGTTACGAGCGTCAGAAGATCAACCGGGCTTTCCGCATGTATGTCGCTCCCGAGATTGTCGACGATGTGGCGGGTTCCGGTTCCTATGAGCTGCAGCTCGGCGGACGCCATAAGGACATCGCTGTTTTATTTGTCGACATCCGCGGCTTCACGACCATGTCGGAGAATCTCGCACCCGAAGAAGTCGTTGATATCCTGAATGAATACTTCGGCGTCATCACGGATGCCATCTTTAAGAATAAAGGAACGCTTGACAAATTCATCGGAGATGCCGCGATGGCGGTTTTCAACTCTCCTTTTGATCTGGATGATTACGTATACCGCGCGGTCATGACCGCCTGCGATATAGCCAAAGCCTCCGAGGCGCTCGGCGACAAGCTGATGGAACGCTTCGGCAAGAAAGTCAGCTACGGCATCGGCGTGAATTGCGGCGAAGCCATCATCGGCAACATCGGAAGCAACTTCCGAATGGATTACACGGCAATCGGCGATACGGTCAATACCGCCTCCCGTCTCGAGAGCAACGCCAAGGCCGGAGAAATCCTCATCAGCGAAGAAGTGAAAAAGCGGCTTGAGAGCCGCATCGAAACCGAAGACGTCGGCGAAATTCCTCTCAAAGGAAAATCCCGCAAAATATTTGTTTACAGGGTGAAATTATGATTCTCGAATGCATTCCCGATTATCAAAACATTGAAGAATGGGCAGCTCTTGCTGAGGAGTTCGGAATGAACTTTGAGTATAACGAATTCTTCCGTCCCGCCATCCTGAGCGACCCGAAGAAGATTGAAGAAATCATCGATCTCTACCGCGGACTCGGCAGGGACACCTCCGACGATACGCTGCACGGAGCCTTTTACGACATCAACATTTCAAGCTACGACCCGCTCATTCGCGATGCCTCGGATTACCGCGTAAAGCAAAGCATCGACATAGCGGAACAGCTCGGTGTGCGCGGCGTCATATTTCACACGAATTATCTCTCGGATTTCAAGTCCGAAGCCTATCGAAGCAGCTGGGTCGAAAGCAACATCCTTTACTGGACGGACCTTTGCAAGAAGCATCCGGGCGTGGAAGTCTATTTGGAGAACATGTTTGACGAGTCTCCCGAGCTTCTGTCGAAGGTCGCCAATGAAATGCGCTATGTGCGCAACTTCGGTGTCTGCCTCGACCTTGCGCATGCGTTCCTCTCCGCTGTTCCGGTATACGACTGGATTACGGCGCTTTCCAGGGAAGTCCGCCACATTCACATCAATGACAACGACGGCCTGCAGGATTTGCATCTGCCCGTCGGAAGCGGCGCCATGGACTGGTCGGTTCTCTCGGATTCGAACCTTCTTCGGAACGACCCTTCCGTATTAATAGAAGTTTCCGGAATCGACCGGCTGAAGGATTCCGTAAACTATTTGAAGACTATCGGTTTTATCGCTTAACTAAACAGTGTGGCATTTGCCAACAAAAAACACTTCATCAGGAGGCTTTCCATGAAGAAAAAGTATTTCCTCTACGGAGGAGCAGGCGTGGCCGTCGTGGCACTCGCCGTAATTCTGATTCTGTTCTTCACGAAGAAGAAGGAAACGTACCGTACGATTCTTGTACTGGAGACGAAGGGCAGCGTTACCGTGCAAAGAGACGGCGGGTTCATCGCCGCCTACCAGGACATGAGGCTTCGTAACGGCGACGGCATGAATGTCCCGGGCAGCGGCCTTGCGCGTCTTAAACTGGATGACGACAAGTATGTCTTCCTCGAGGAAAATACAACGATTTCCCTTCAGGCTGCGGGAACGGCTGCCGACAGCAGAACCATCATCTATGTTGAGGAAGGAAATATGCTGACGGAGATTCAGAAGAAGCTCTCCGCGGATTCCTCCTATGATATCGTTACGCCCAACACGACGATGGCCATCCGCGGAACCGTCGTTCAGACTTCCGTAAGAAAAGGCATGGCCGACGCCGATAATCCCGTCACCGAATACCGGGACGGTAAGGCCGAAGGCAATGCTTCTTCCGGCTCCAAGCGTCTTTGCTGGATTACGGACCTCTTCGTTTATGAAGGCACAACCTCCGTTACGGTTTACAATGTCGAAGGTGCCGATATCGTCTACCGGAACCGCACGCTTTCGGCCGGCAACGGCATTCAGGTTGTTACGCCGATTGAGGAAACTGCAGGAAACGACTATGTCAAGCAGTATCAGGTTGATAACACCCGTGTATTCTGGGGTGCACGTGACTCCCGCCCCGACGGAAAGAGCGGAAAGGTTCGCGAAGGCATAACGAATACAAACCGCGGCATTACCCAGATTACCCTTGCGTATGCAGCGTCGTATTTTCCGAAAAATGTGAAGCCCGATGATATCAGGGGCGCCGGCGGCCGATTGGATGCCGCAATCAGGAATGCGATTCTGTCGGCTCGCGGCGAGGATCCGGCCATCACCCTTCCTCCGTCTCCGACACCTGAAACATCTCCGACGCCGGATACCACGACTCCCACTCCGTCACCCGAAGCTCCTTCTCCGACACCCGGTGAACTAACTCCTACTCCGGAAACGCCTCCGGTGACGCCTGAGCAGAACAAATTCACTCCGGTTCCGACAAAGGTTCCCAATGGTGTGACGCCTAATGTAACTCCGAATGCAAATAACCCGACACCCGATACGCAAAATCAGGTTTCGCCCGACCCGGTCATCACAAGTGACCCTGATCCGGTCATCACAAGTGACCCTGATCCGGTTATCACCGAAGACCCTGACCCGGTTATCACCGAAGACCCCGTCATTACGAAAGACCCTGTCATTACCGAGGATCCCGTCATTACGGAGGAGCCGACGAAGTATGACATTTATTACTATAGCGGCGATGCTCTTCTCGGCGTGGGTGAATATGAAGAAGGAAAGGGAACGGACAAGCTGTTCATTCCGAATGATGCAGACACCGAGGAATTTGAGGATTGGACAACAGCAAATGGGGAAGTAGTAACGGAAATTCCGGCGACACAGACCGGTGATGTAACCTTGTATGCGACCTGGGTTCCCCGGGAGTTCAACATCTATTTCCACAACGGCGATGAACTCATCGAAGATACGGATTTCCATACTTATACATACGGAGATACCATCCTAATTGAGGATTTCCCGTATTTCTCGAACGACTATTCTGTTCTGGAGCGTTGGAACGATTCCGAAGGAAATGCGGCAAAGGGAATCTTCCCTGAAGATTACGGAGATAAACACTTCTATGCGGTTGTCACTCGCCAGGTATACAATATTACATACTATCAGCAGGAAGACGTACCTGCCAGGGTTAATGATGACTACAAGACCTATGAGGCAGGTATCGGACGAGGCGGCACGGGTGCTCCTGCGCTTCCCACTCTTCCGGACACAGCTATGAATTCATTCCTCGGATGGAGCCGTAACCCGGATGCTGCTAAAACTGAAATCATCGATACAAATGTCTGTGAGGACATAGATTTGTATGCGGTATACGAACCCAGAAAGTACAACATCTATTATTATTCACAAGGAGACCTTGTCGGCAGCGAAACCTATACCGCAGGTACAACGCATGACTTAAGGGATACCGATATCGGACACTGGTATCGACCGGGCAATTATGAAGACGGAGTATCGGAAATCGGTGAAGACGAGTACGGCGACAAATACTTCTACTTGTCAGACGATAAAGGTATGAAGACTATCGTCTTCCTTAAACCAGGTGGTGAGAAGGATGTAGTAACCGAGGCTTACGAAGGTCCTATTTCATTACCTGACCCGTCCCAGTATGGGAGCTATACCAGGTGGGTCGGCACAAACGGTACCCCCGGGTCCTATGGTTACGATTTCGACAGTCCGGCAATGAACGAACTCAATGTATACAGTGATATGTTCTTAATGCCCGGAAACTGATGTACCCTTTTCCATCCCGTAGCATCAGTTACGGGATGGATTTCTATTGACAAATGTTTCGGTTTGAAATATCATTACAGAAATCACTGAAAGAAAGAAGGTTTTTCTAATGAAAATCCGTACCAGATTCGCCCCGAGCCCGACCGGGCGCATGCATGTCGGCAACCTCCGTACTGCGCTGTACGAGTTCCTGACCGCAAAGCACGAGGGCGGGGATTTTATCCTCAGAATCGAGGATACCGACCAGCAGCGCTATGTGGAGGGCGCTGTGGATATCATTTACCGCACGATGGCGGAGACAGGGCTTATCCACGACGAAGGTCCCGATAAGGACAAGGGCTTCGGTCCTTATGTTCAGTCCGAGCGCTTAAAGACCGGCGTCTATATGAAATATGCAAAGGAACTCATTGACAAAGGAGAAGCCTATTACTGCTTCTGCACTAAGGAGCGTCTGGAGAATCTTCCGGGTGTGAAGGATTCCCAGGGCAATGAAATCAGCAAATACGACAAGCATTGCCTCTCCCTCTCCAAAGAAGAGATTGAGGCCAATCTCGCTGCCGGCATGCCCTATGTCATCAGGCAGAACATTCCGACGACGGGAACGACCACATTTACCGATGCCCTTTACGGCGATATCACGGTTAACAATGACGAGCTCGACGACATGATTCTCATCAAGAGCGACGGTTTTCCGACATACAATTTCGCCAATGTCGTAGATGACCATCTGATGCAGATCACGCATGTTGTGCGCGGTAACGAGTACCTTTCCTCGACGCCGAAGTATACAAGACTTTACCAGGCCTTCGGATGGAAGGAGCCCGTTTACATCCACTGCCCGCTGATCACCGATGAGAACCACCAGAAGCTCAGCAAGCGCTGCGGACACTCTTCGTTCGAGGATCTTTTGGAGCAGGGCTTTGTTCCCGAGGCAATCGTAAACTTCATCGCGCTTCTCGGCTGGAGCCCGACGAGCAATGAAGAAATCTTCTCCCTGCAGGAGCTGATTGAGCAGTTTGATTACCACCACATCAGCAAATCTCCGGCTGTCTTCGACATGACGAAGCTTAAGTGGATGAACGGCGAGTACATCAAGAAGATGGACGACGAGCGCTACTACGGTTACGCTCTTCCGGTCATCAAAGAGGTTGTTAAGAAGGATTACGATCTGAAGAAGATTGCCGACCTTGTGAAGACCCGCATCGAGGTGTTCCCTGACATTACCGAGAAGATCGATTTCTTTGAGGAGCTTCCGGATTATGATGTCGAGATGTACACGCATAAGAAGATGAAGACCAATTCCGAGAATTCTCTTCAGGTCCTCAAAGACATGCTGCCCCGCTTCGAGGCTCTTTCGGATTACAGCATCGAGGGAATCGAGAAGGTGTGCATGGATTATGTCGCCGAGAAGGAAATCAAAAACGGTGTCTGCCTGTGGCCGCTTCGCACCGCGGTTTCCGGTAAGCAGATGACGCCCGGCGGCGCTTACGAAATCATGAACATTTTAGGAAAGGACGAGAGCCTTCGCCGTATCCGCATCGGAATCGACAAGCTCTCCGCATCCCTTCAGTAAAGGAGTACTATTTGAACAGCAATCCCGCCCAGGCGGAGGCAATCCGCCACGGGGAGGGACCGATGCTTGTTCTCGCCGGCCCCGGCTCGGGTAAGACTTATGTCATTACCCGCCGGGTGCGGCATTTGATTGAACAACTGAATGTCCGCCCCGATCAGATTCTTGTGATCACCTATTCTAAAGCCGCCGCAGACGAGATGCGTGAGCGGTTTCTGAATTCTCCCGGAGAACAATACTCCGGAGTCACCTTCGGCACATTTCACGCCGTATTCTTTCATATCCTGCAAATCGCATATAACCTGAATCCCTCGCACATTTTGCGCGACGCCGACGCTTCCGCCGTCTTTCGTGACATTTTCGCCGATCTGGCACCGGAACTCGCCGAAGAGCCCGATATGATTCGAAGCATCCGTGAGGAAATCGAGCGTTATAAAAGCAATCTTCCGCCCGGCAAGAAGCCCGGTGATCCGGACGTACGGCAATATGAGCCGCTTTCCTGCAGGAAGGAACTCTTCTATCCGGTCATGGACCGTTATCTCGAAACCATGCGCGCCCGCAAGCTTGTGGACTTCGACGACATGCTCTCCCTAACCTACAATCTCTTTATAAATCACCCCGACCATCTGGCCTTCTGGCGGGAACGCTTCCGCTATCTTTTGATTGACGAATTTCAGGATATCAACCCTCTGCAATATGAAATCGTAAAACTGCTTGCCGCACCCGGGAACAATCTCTTCGCCGTCGGCGACGACGACCAGTCCGTGTACGGTTTTCGCGGTTCTTCGCCCGAAATCATGCTCCGCTTCCCGAAGGATTATCCCGGTGCCTCTTTGGTTCACCTCGCCGAAAACTACCGTTGCAGCTCGGAAATCCTTTTTGCAGCATCTTCTTTGATTGCGAACAATCCGGACCGTTATGCCAAAGCGCATCATTCCGTCAGAGGACCTGTCACGCCCGTCGCATTTCCCGTCTTCGAGAATACGGAGGACGAATGCCGGACCGTCGCCGCGCAAATCCGGGAAGCCATCACAGGCGGTGCGAAACCTGACGACTTTGCCATCCTCTTTCGCACCAATTCGGAGATGCGCGGCATCATCCGGTTTTTGGAAAAGGAGAACGTTCCCTTCCGGTGTCACTCGATGCCGACCTCCCTTTTCGAGCATTCCGCCGTGATTCCGGTGCTCTCCTATCTGCGGCTTGCCGCGGGAGGGCGTGACCGGCGTGACTGGCTGATGATTGTGAATAAGCCCGTCAGGTACGCGGACCGAAGGGCTTTCCCGAGCGCTTGGGTTAACCTGAGCGAAACCTATACGATTCTTAAGAAAAAAGAGCGAACCTACGTCATAGAGCGTTTGCAGAAGCTTGAGAAGGATCTTCAGCGGATGTCCGTCATGAATCCGTACGCGGCGATTCATTACATTTGCCATGTCATCGGCTATAACCGGCATCTCACGGACACGCTCTCGGACGTCACGGAAGCGACGGATCTTCTGGATGAGATGATGGAGACTGCGAAGGACTTCCGAACGATTCCGGAGTTTCTTTCGTATGCGAAGGAGGATTCCGCGAAACGGCAGAAGGAGCACCCTCTTAAGGATTCTGCAGGCGTTTCGCTGATGACCTTCCACCGTGCGAAGGGGCTCGAGTTTCACAATGTCATCCTGCTCAATTGCAATGAACTGATTACGCCGCATAAAAAAGCGCTCCTTCCGGAGCAAATCGCGGAGGAACGCCGTTTATTCTATGTAGCCATGACAAGGGCAATCGGGCATCTGACGTTGTGCAGCGTCAGAAAACGATTGAGTCACGATATGCTGCCGTCCCGCTTTTTAGGCGAAATCAGGCTGCCGGAAAGTCTTCTGACTCCGGGCTCTTTCGTGGTTCACGTCCGATACGGACAGGGAACCGTCATATCCCTTTCGGGGGATCGGTTGAAAGTCCGCTTTGCGGGGCACTTACTTCCGGTCACGCTGTCGGTAAGGCTTTGCCGAGAAGAAGGACATCTCGTCTCCGCCTGTTACGCTTCGGGGAACTCTTCGTCAAGGTCTTCGTAATCATTCTCGTCCATGTATTCATAGAATGCTTCGGAAACCTCGTCAAACTCATCATCGTCATCGATGTTGTCAAGAATCGGGCTCGTCTCGTCGTCCGGATTCTCGGTGAAACGATACAGGAACACTCTGCCTTCGGTATTCTCCTCGTCCTGCGGGGCAAGCGCGATATACTCGCCGTCTCTTGCCGGGAAAATCGCGATAACGTCGCACTCCAGCTCCTCGTTGTTGTCCAGAATAAGGGTCACGGTATCATGATCCAGATCTTCCTTGTAATCAGCCATTTAAATTCTCCTTTTTCTATTTTGATAAATGATACACTGATCATTTCAGTCCCGGGTCGCCATTTGCCTCATTGTATCAGTTTTAGGGTGAAAGTGCAATAAAGCGTTTTTGCGGCAGATTGCGTAAGCCCGCTCTCATACTTTCGATTCTTGAAATAATTGCAAAAAGAAAGTAAAATATGAATGATACTTTGTCATTTACGTTCCCGTAAAGAAAGATAGGAGGCGCCGTGAAACAGGTTCTTTTTGACGACCGGGAAACCATCCCGATTCGCTGTTCCGTCAGAGACTTTGTCGAGTTTCTGTTAAGAAGCGGCGACCTCGACAACCGTTCCGCAAGGCGCGACCCGGATACGATGAAGGAAGGCGCCGAAATGCACCGCCGCATTCAAAAGGAGCAGGGGGCTTCGTACGCCGCGGAGGTGAGCTTAAGCCATACGAGTCTCGTGAGTCACGGACGCCACACATTTTCCTTAACCGTTGAGGGAAGGGCGGACGGCATCATCACGCTTGATCCGGAGACCAAATACAACCTGCCGAACGAGGCACTCGCGTTCAGCGATGTTCCGTGCGCCGTCGACGAAATCAAAAGCATGGTTCGCGACGTGGCCAAGCTGACGGAGCCGGTTCCCGAGCACCTCGCCCAGGCCAAATGCTACGCCTATTTTTACTGCATGCAGGAGGGGCTTGAGCGGATTGCCGTGCAGATGACCTATGTCACTTTAGACAGCGGAAAACGGCGCTATTTCACCGAGTTTTATACATGTGAGGAACTTCGTGATTGGTACTACGAGCTCTGCCTTGAGTATGTGAAGTTTGAAGACTGGCAGGTGGAACACCTGGAGGCGAGGGATGCTTCCGTTGAGGCGGCGGAGTTTCCTTTTCCGTACCGTCCCGGTCAGAAGGAACTGGCAAAGGGCGTCTACCGCACGATCATGCGGGAGCGGAAGCTCTTTTTGGAAGCGCCGACCGGCGTCGGAAAGACTGTCTCGACTCTCTTCCCTGCCGTCAAATCCATGGGCGCCGGGCTTACGGAAAAGCTCTTCTATCTGACAGCCAAGACCATCACGAGAACCGTTGCCGAGGATACGTTCCGCCTGATGACCGAGCGGGGCCTTGTCTTTCTTCCGATTACGATTACGGCCAAGGAGAAGCTTTGTGTTCTTCCGAAGCCGGACTGCAATCCCGACGAATGCCCGCGCGCCAAAGGGCACTTTGACCGGATTAACGCCGCGCTTTATGATATGCTCTGCTCGATGACAAGCGGCGTCTTCTCGCGGGAGATGATTCTTCAGTATGCCGAAAAGCACAACGTCTGCCCGTATGAAATGAGTCTTGATATGGCGCTGTTCGCCGACGCTGTCATCTGTGATTATAACTATGTCTTCGACCCCGAGGTTTACTTCCGGAGGTTCTTCGCCGAAGGGACCAAAAAGAATTACACGCTTCTGATTGACGAGGCACATAACCTTGTGGAGCGCGCCCGCGAGATGTATTCCGCGACGCTCGTGAAGGAAGACTTTTTGAATGCCAAGACAGAAATGGGCTTCTACCCGCCTGCCGTCAGGTCTCTCAATGCCTGCAACAGGGCAATGCTTGCCATCAAAAAAGAGCACGAACGCTTCGCGCTTCTCGACTCTTTGGATGCGCTTACAATAAGTCTTGACCGGCTTCTGAACACACTTGACCACTACACGGCCGACAACAACGGCAAGCTTCCGGAGTTCACGCTTGAACTCTATTTCGCCGTGCGGCATTTCGTTTCGATGTACGAGCAGGCGGACGACCATTACCGCTTCTATTGCGATTACCGCGATGACAACCGGTTTTATGTCCGCATTCAGTGCATGGACCCGTCGCGTCCGCTTGAAGAACGGCTTTCACTCTGCCGAAGCGCTGTCTTCTTCTCGGCGACTCTGCTTCCGATCCGGTACTATAAGGACCAGCTTTCCGGCGGTCCCGAGGACTACGCGGTTTATGCCGAGTCGCCGTTTGATCCCGACAACCGCCTTGTTCTCACCGTGGACGATGTCAGCACCCGATACAGCCGCCGCGGCAGCGAGGAATACCAAAAGATAGCTGATTACATCGCGGCATTCTGCGCCGCGAAAAAGGGAAATTACATCGCATTTTTCCCGTCCTATCGCTTTATGACGGAGGTCTTTCTGCTGCTTTCAAAGAAGCCCGGCCTTTCCCTCATGAAACAGGAAAATGCCATGTCCGAACCCGAAAGAGAAGCCTTTCTCTCCGCTTTTCGTTCCGATAATGAGGAAACGCTTCTCGGTCTTTGCGTGATGGGCGGTGTCTTCAGCGAGGGCATCGACCTTGCCGCGGACCGCCTGATCGGCGCCGTCATCGTCGGTCCCGGTCTCCCGCAGGTATGCAACGAGCGGGAGCTGTTCCGGGAATACTATCAGGACCGTCTGGATGCAGGCTTCGAGTATGCTTACCTGTATCCCGGCATGAACAAGGTTTTGCAGGCCGCCGGCCGCGTCATCCGGACAACCGAGGACGTCGGCGCCATTCTGCTTTTAGACGACCGCTTCTTAAAGTCCGGTTACCGCGACCTGTTCCCCCGTGAATGGAGCAGCTGCCGCCGCGTCACGAAAGAAACCCTGCCGGATGTTCTCGGTGAGTTCTGGAGAGCACATGAATGACCTTCAGGGCGGCAAGCCGGTACAACAGCATGCCGGACCAAATCGTATCCCGGTTCAAAACTTACGGGGTCCGCACCTCCACACAAATTTAAAAGAGGGACTGCCGCACGTTCGTGCGACAGTCCCGTTTCTGTTATTCCTGTCCGACTGCCATACGGAGTTTTCGATCAGCCACGCGGACCGTCAGGTGCCGCACTTCGGCGACCACTTCTCCGTCGGTATGTACATACTGCTTTCGGTCGGTGATGACATCGAGTTTACTGCAGTCAAAGGTCTCGACGTTCTTCATCTTCACATATCGTCCGCTCTTAATCTTCGGAAGCGCGAACAGAACGCGGAGCGGTCTCATTCCGTATGCGAGCGTGACAGTGATCTTCCCGTCGGTCGGGTCGGCCGTCGGCGCCATCTTGAGCCCGCCGCCCTCATACTTGTGGTTCATCATACAAAGGAAGATACAGTCCGAAAAGGTTCTCGACGCGCCGTCATCGGCCGTCACGGTCACCTGAAATCTCGGATTCACGAAAACCTGCTTAACTGCAACCAAAAAGTATGCGAGCTTTCCGAGCCCTATCTTATTCAGCCTCTTCTTAAGTCCCGAAGCATTGACTTCGACGCAGACCTTCGCATCGTAACCCATGCCCGAACTGCCCGCGAAACAAACCTTCCCGCCCGGATGCAGCTCCATCTCGCCGTAATCGAAAGCCTCTTCCCTGCCGGCGAACAGAATCTCCTCCGCCGCCTTCGCGAGGGAAATCGGAAGCCCGATGCCTCTTGCAAGGTCGTTGCCGGAGCCTGCCGGAAGAAATGCAAAATGCAACGTGTCGTCCACATGAAGCCCGTTAATTGCCTCACTTGCGGTTCCGTCCCCGCCGGCAACCCAGATGGTCTTCTCTCCCGGCTTGCTGCTGATCTGACGGCAGAGCTCCTTCGTCTCGCCCTCCCGATGTACCTCATACAACGTGAACTTCTTCCGATAAGCCGTAAGAAGCTCCGTCAGCACGGTTGAAACCCTCTTATTCTTTCCGACGCGCGCATTCGCGTTAACAATCAGATGAATCATAGCATTCCCTTCTCCAAATCCCCAAAAGCTTATATACTGTCCTTCTTTCGTCTCGGACGTCCGAGTTTCTTCTCTCTTGCGATGTAAATCGGCCGTTTCTTCGACTCCATGTACGCCTTAGAAAAATACTGGCTGAAGATGCCGATCATCAAAAGCTGGATGCCGCCGAGGAACAGGATTACCGTAATCAGGGTCGGATAACCGCCGACCGGATCGCCCCATACCAGAGTCTTGATTACAACCCAGATCATCATGAGAAATGCGCCCAGGCAGACAATCGCTCCGAGCACCGAAGCAATGGCAAGCGGCACCGTGGAAAATGCCAGGATTCCGCTTAAAGAATACTTCACCAAAGACCAGAAGGACCACTTTGACGTTCCTGCCGGACGTTCCACATTGTGGTAAGGAAGCCACAGCGTCCGGAAACCTACCCAAGTGAAAATGCCCTTCGTGAAACGATTGACTTCGGGCATCGACAGAACGGCGTCACACATTTGTCTCGTCATCATGCGGAAGTCCGTCGCCCCTTCGGGAATGTTCACGCCGGAAATCTTCTGGTTAAGCTTATAAAACTGCGCCGAGAACCAGGCGCGTACCTTCTTCTCTCCCTTTCGGTCGATTCTGCGCATCGCGACGCTGTCGTACTCGCCGCTTAAGATGTTATCAAGCATCTGCGACAGAAATGCCGGCGGATGCTGCAAATCCGCATCCATCACGACGACAAAATCTCCGACTGCGTTCTGAAGCCCCGCATAGATGGCCGCTTCCTTGCCGAAATTTCTGGAAAATGAGATGTAATGAACCCGCTCGTCCGAAGCCGCATAGCCCTTCAAAAGGGAAAGCGTAGCGTCGGCAGAGCCGTCGTCTATAAACATAAACTCACAGTCCACGCGGTCTTTAAGCTCGTCCGCAGTCCGACAGATTTCATCATAGAATGCGGGAAGCACTGCCTCTTCGTTATAGCAGGGAACCACGACGGATAGTATTTTTTCTTTATCGCTCATCGAAAAAGCCTCCGAATTTGCTGACCTTGCGGATAACCGCATATCATTATAATCTTACCCCAGAACCGAACCCGTGTCAACGAAAAAGGGGCAATTCCGATTCTTACAGAATCAGACCGAGAACCAAAAGCGCCGCCGCAAGCGCGGGTATGACGACGCAGAAACCGTATTTCGTAAAACGGCCGAAGGAGTATTGCACGCCGGTCGTTTTCAGGATCGACATCCACATGATTCCCGCAAGGGCACCGATCGGTGTCAGATAAGCGCCGAGGTTCGAGCCGATAATCGAGGCAAATACAGGACCGAGCCCGCCGCCTTCGGGAATCAGCGTTGAAAACAGCACGCTCATCGGAATATTATTGATCAGGTTGGCCGCACAGACAGACGCGATGCCGTAAACCGCGATGGCATTTCCCCCGGTCATGAGCTTTGCGATTTCGGCGGAAAGGCCGGACCGGTTCAGGGAAAGCACAAGCGCAAACATCGAAAGCACGAACGGAACAAGCGGCCAGGGAAGGCGGGCAATGCTTCGTTCGATCAGCTTCGGACGCCAGCAGCCGATTTTGGCCGCTATCAGGGTCGTCAGAATAAGGCTTCCCGCGGAGGCAGCCGCAATGCCCCACATCGGCAGCTCGACATAAGACGAAATCACAAGCAGAACCGTGCAGACCACAAGGTGCGAAGTTCCCAGAACGATTGCCGTGCGATTCTTGAATTTTACTAATTCTACACGTGTAGAAACGCTCTTTGAAAGCTGCTTTCGGAACAAAAACCGAAGCACAAACCAAACCACAACCCCTGCTGCCAGTGTCGGAAGCACCATAATCTTCGCGTAAGGAAGGAACCCGAGCCCCGCGCTCGTCGCCAGATAGATATTCGTCGGATTGCCGATGATAAATACCATGCTGAACGTATTGGCCGCCACAAACTCCGTTACCAGATACGGAATCGGATCAATATCGGCGGATTTCGCAAAATAACAGATGAACGGCGTGAAGGTCAGAACCACGATGTCATTCGAGGTGAAAACCGTCAGCAGCGAAACGGTCAGATACAGAAACAGAAGAAGCTTCTTCTGGCTGTTTCCGGCCTTTTTCAAGGTCACGCCGGCAAGATACCGGAACAGTCCGGCCTCGTCAAGATAGACCGAAAGAAATGTCATCGAAAAGAAAAGGACAAGAATCTTCAAAGGGTTTACGGACGTATTAGCCGTCAGTCCCTTCAGGTATTCCGAAACCGGAAGGCGGCCGGACAGAAGCAGGGCCAGGCAGCCGAGAAGCGCAATCGGCGGATAGGTATCAAAATGAATGCCGCGCCATTTAATCTGCGGCTTCCAAAGAATCATCACAATCATCACGAGACATGTCAGTCCGCAGATTATACCGGTTGCAATCATAACTGTTTCGTCCTTTTTCATTCGGACAGCACGCCCGGCGGCGTTTCTTCGAATGTATTTCGTAATGTAGTCCTAAAGAAAGGCTGCTGCACCGCTTCATGGAATTGGAGCAACAGCCTTTATGTGAATCGGAAGCCTTCGCTTCCTCAGTTTACTTTATTCTTCTGTCTTCTCAGGCTCAGTAAGAGCGGCATTGAGAGTTTCTTCCGAAGGCATGACGGGCTCCTTCGCATTTTTCAGAAGAAGGTTGGTCAGGATACCGAGAATCAGTGCGCAGGCAACTTCCGTGATGGTAACCTTGCCGAAGGATACGGACAGTCCGCCGACACCGGCAATCAGGATGACCGATACAACGAACAGATTCTTGTTCTCGTTCAGATCAACCTTCTGGATCATCTTCAAACCGGAAACTGCGATGAATCCGTAAAGGGCCATGCAGACACCGCCCATTACGCAGCTCGGAATCGAGTTAACGAAAGCGATGAACGGAGACAGGAAGGAAATCAGAATTGCGCCGACAGCGGCTGCAAAGATGGAAACGACTGAAGCGTTCTTCGTGATGGCTACGCAACCGATAGACTCACCGTAAGTGGTGTTCGGGCAGCCGCCGAAGAATGCGCCGGCCATGGAGCCGACACCGTCGCCGAGGAGGGTTCTGTGAAGACCGGGATCCTCCAAAAGGTCGCGCTCAATAATCGAGGAGATATTCATATGGTCTGCGATATGCTCTGCAAATACTACGAAAGCAACAGGAACATATGCTACGAAAACGGTCATGAAATAGGAACCGGAGAAGCTGTCAAATGCACCCTTAGCATTCAGGAACGTGAAATCCGGAAGTGCGAGGAATGTCTTAAGCTGAATCTCCTTGTCCGGGCCGAGAAGGTTTCTGAAGGGAGTAATGGTCAGCAGGCACATTTCCTTGGAATCGAAAACGTACTTGCCGAGAAGCGTCATGACAAGAGCGAAAACATAACCGGCCAGAATACCGTAGATGAAAGGAATGAGCTTACCGCTCTTCTTGCCGTATACGGAAGAAAGCATCGTAACAATAAGGGTTACAAGTCCGCAAAGAAGGGCAATTTTCGTATCGGGCTCCGTTCCGTTCGCACCCTTCGCAAGATCACCGACAGCATTTCCGGCAAGGGAAAGTCCGATGATGGCAACGGTAGGTCCGATAACGACGGCAGGCATGAGCTTTTCCACCCATTTCGAACCGCAGAACTTAACGATAATTGCGATAACAACATATACAAGACCTGCCAAAACAGCACCGAGCAACAGTCCGAAGTAACCGAGGGCAGCTGTCGTGGCGCCTGTGAAGGCGGAGGTCATGGAGCCGAGGAATGCGAAGGAAGAACCAAGGAATACAGGGCTCTTACGCAACGTGAACAGCAGGTAAACCAGAGTACCGATACCGGCACCGAAGAGAGCTGCTGCGGGGCTCATCGGTTTGTCCGCAATCATTTCGCCGACATTGCCGTTGATGATAACGGGTACAACCAGCGTTGCAGTCATGATCGCAAGCAGCTGCTGCAGGGCGAAGACAATCAGTTGCGGAAATTTCGGCTTGTCTTCCACTTGATAGATGAGTTTCATAGATACCTCCTCGAAGAATAGAGTTGTTGAGAGCAGGGCAAAAAAAATATGCCGTTCAGTCATATTTTTCCTTAAGGAAAATAATAGCACGGCATATTTGTTTTGTAAATATGTTTTCTGAAAAAACTACAAGATATTGTGTCATTCTATCGCTGTAGTACAACAGAATGTGGTTATTGTCAATCAAATTGACATCTCCCGTCCTGTCACGGTCCCTGCCTGACAGAGACAGAACCGTTATAACCGAACAATGCTCACGCCTTCTTAAGAGGTACCCAGATGAAGCACCTCGTCTCCGTTTCTCCCTCTTCCGGCGCCAGATAAACCTCCAGGTCGTAATCCCCGACAAGGGTGTAGCCCTTCAGTGCAGGCAGCCACTCCGACCAGATCTTCGTATTGGTGTCCTGAAGCGTCGCAAGCGTGCACGGGAACTGTGCCCAACAGCTGCCGGGGATCACACGTGTCTCGCATCCTTCCGGAATCTCTTCCCACGGAAAATACAAATCCGCAATCCAGTAATCGAAGAATTTGCCGCGCATATCAAGACATGCGCCGAACGTTCCCATGATCGGACGCTTCTCACCCTGTGTCATCCACTCATCCCAGAACTTCGGAGCCTCCTGATAACTGGTCTCGGAGTTAAACTCCCTTTTCACGCCGACAATCGTAAACGGTGCCTTTTCAACGATCTGATAATCCAACATATTTCCACCCTCCAGTGTGATTCTGATATGCATCGGGAAACAGGACCGAAGACTTGCTCCGTGCTCTTTCGCCTGCGACGGCGTAATGCCGTGGAAACGCTGAAATGCTTTTGCGAAGCTGTCCGGAGAGTCGTACCCGTACTTCATTGCGATGTCGATCACCTTTGCCTCGGAACCGGTCAGTTCCTGTGCTGCGAGCGTCATCCTGCGCGCGCGGATGTAATCGCCGACGGTCATGCCGCACAAAGCTCCGAAGATCCGCTGGTAATAAAAAGGTGACAGAGCTGCCTTTGCGGCAATCGTTTCGATATCGAACTCTTCCGTAATATTGCTTTCCATGAAATCAATCGATTCCTGAATGCCTTCAATCCAGCCTTTCATACGTCTCTCCTTTCCGCCCGGTTGCCCCTTGCAGCTATACCTTACCATAAGGGTGGGCAATGTACCCGACTTTTCGTGCTCACCCTGTCAGGGTGATATCAGTTATTCTTCAATCCGGCAATAAACTGCTTCTGCGGACTCTTCTCGTCGAGCTGCATCAGTTCAATCTTAATTCCGTCCGGGTCGTGCGTCCAGCACTGCCAGTTGAAATCCGCGCCCTGCTTCGGCGCGTCGTCCTGCGGCGCTCCGGTTTCGACAACCTTCTTCCATGCCTCGTGAATGTCCTCTACCTCTAAGCAGATGTGGAAGAACCCAATGTTCTCGTCGCGGTACGGATTCTCCTTGGTCGCGCCGTAGAACAGCTCAATGAACTGCCCCCCGCCGCCGTACAGATACACAATCCACGGCTCCCCGTTCTCCGGGCGGGGAATGTCAAAGGCTCTCTTAAAGCCGAGCGTCTGCTCGTAGAACGCAACCGTCTTCTCCATGTCCTTTACGTTAAATGCCGCATGTCCGATTCCTTTAACCATTGTATTCTCCTTTCGATTGTATCCTCTTTTCTGTTTAACAAACCTTCAAAAAGCATGCCGATCCCGCCGGAATCACACACGTTCCTTCGCCAATCGCCGGCTTGTTTCCGAGACAATACAGAAGCTCTCCCGCTCCGGTTTCTAACGGGACCGGATACGCTTCTACGGTCGGATTGATTACCGCAAGAATCTGCTCCCCAGCGCTGCTTCGGTAATATGCCAAAGGCTTTCCCTTTGCCCCGTCGCAGACAAACCGGATACCGCCTTCATTCCGGAGCGCCTCGTGCGCCTGCCGGATTCCGATCAGTTTCTTCACTTCGTTAAGAAGCGAATTCCCGTCGGCAAGCTGCGCTTCCACGTTCGGCCTTTTACTGTCGGGATCTAACGGAATGTAAAACTTCTCGGCCGGTGCCTCGGAGAATCCCGCGCCAACGGATGCGTCCCACTGCATCGGCGAGCGGGAGCCGGTCCGACCGTACCCGCCTTCGACCGAAGTCAGATTTTCCACATGCCGCATGCCGATTTCGTCGCCGTAGTAGAGGAACGGCGCGCCCGGCATCGAAAACAGGAAGGCAAATGCCATCTTGGCGCGATCACCGGAAACGGTTCGTGCCAGCCGGTCCATATCATGGTTTCCGGACGGAATGCAGATTAAGCCTTTCCCGGCCGCTTTGTTGTAGCTCTCGAGGTATTTTTCGACAAATGCCGACGCGTCTCCTTCACCGCCGAAGAACGGTTTCTCACAGCGGAACAGATCGTTATAATGAGACGGCCCGAAATGCAGCAGGAAATCCATATGGAATCCACCCTCTATGCTCTTGTCCGGTTCTCCCCACTCTGAAACAAGAACCGCCTCCGGGAACTTTTCATCGAGAAAGCTCCGGACATCTTGCCAAAGCGCGATGGTTCCTTTGCCGTCTTCATCATTCTTCACCAACGACCCGGCCATATCCACGCGGAATCCGTCGCAACCCTTCGAAAGCCAGAAAGCCATCACATCTTTCATGGCATTTCTCGTGGCAAGGGCGCCCTTTGAATCCATGGGCTGCTGCCAGGGGCGATTGGGCTTGTAAAAGCCGTAATTGAGCGCCGGCTGGTGCGTGAAGAAGTTCACGATGCAGCTGCCGTCCCGGTCGGAAATCCCGCGAAGAGACCCGTACCCCGGCGCCTCCTCCCAGACACTGTCCGTCCAGATGTAGCGGTCCGTGTATTCATTGGCCGTAGCCTTCATACTCTGAAGAAACCAGGGATGTTTCCACGAGGTGTGTCCCGGCACCAAGTCGAGAAGCACGTGCATCTCAAGCTTATGCGCTTCCGCAAACAATTCCTCCAAATCCTCATTGGTCCCGTACCTGGGCGCCACCTTATAGTAGTCCGAGACGTCGTAGCCGGCGTCCCCGAAAGGGGAGTCAAAGCAGGGGTTCATCCAGATAGCGTTGCACCCCAGATCACGGATGTACGGAAGCTTCTCCGTAATTCCTTTGATGTTGCCGATTCCATCCCCGTCCGTGTCCTTAAAGGACTGCGGATAGATCTCGTAAAAGACGGCATTTGAAAGCCATTCAGGCCTGTTTCTCATAGTGTGTTCCTCAATCGTTTCGGGAACCTCTCCTGCCTTCAAAACCCGATTTCTTTAATCAAATCGGCAAGGTTCCGGCCGTACACTTCCGCGCCGAGTTCATTCGGATGCAGATTGTCGCGGTAGTACTCAGGCAGGTGCGGCACAAGGCGGAAACCGTCGATTACGGTCACGTTTTTGTAAGCTCCGGCGATACGCTTCACTTCGTCGCAGAAACGTTCGAATTTGACGAGTTCCTCCGTTGGGCGGTCGCCGCGCCAAATCGGCGAAATGCAAAGAATCGGAATCTCAGTCCCGTAGATGCCGGTAAGCGTCTCGTAGTACTCTTCAACGGGCGCCATGGTGTCCATCCAAAACTGATTTGTGCCGAGCGCAACAATGATCTTGTCGGGCATGTAACCCTCCATCTTCATCAGAGATTTCTTGTCATAGACATACCCGCCGATGCCCTGGTTGATAATGTCATAATTCAGAATCCTGTTAGCCACGCTTACATACGTCAGCGCAGAACGAAGCGGACCGTAGCCCTGCGTGATGGAGTCGCCGAGCCAAAGTACTTTCGCGCCTTTCTTCGCAGGCGTGCACTTGCCGTTCGCTTCGAAATTCCGGATTGCAACCGTTGCATCTGCCGGAAGATAAATGATGACATCCTTCTTTCCGGCCGGAAGCGCAAATGTAAGCTTCCCTTCCTCCGGAATGTCCTTCACATAACGGATGTCCGAAATCAGTCCGTCAATCGCCAGCTCAAAGGAATCCTGCGATCCGAGCCATACAAATTTGTATTCAAACGAGACCTCCGTCGCATCGCTTGAAAACTCCAATGTCTTGGCAGTGGTCGCCATGCAGCGGTCATACCAAAAGTCAAATCCGGATTTGAAATACGCAATCTGCTCCTTCGAATACTGATACGACCGAAGCCATCCGTCCTCGGTCTCCTCGAAGAAATACGCTCCGAAATAAATGTTCTGAAGTTCTTTGTTCGTCATAAAATGCCTCCCGGAAAATGTGACACCCTTTCCTCGAAGGATGATTTGATTTATTATACCACAACCGAAGTCTTAACGCATCCGTCTTTGATTCTGATCCGTTCAATTAAGCCGGACCGGCTTCCGTCACTCCTCTTCATGCGAGTCCGGGTTGCCTTCCTTCACATCGCTTTCGTTTGTCCTGCTCTCCTTCGGAATATGTAACGCCGGGAAAGCGTGCTCCAGACGGCGTTCCGTATGCGTCGTTCTGCCGACCAGCGTGAGATAACGGTTCTTTAGGCGCTTAACACGGCGCAGGAGCTTCGCACGGCGTCTTTTTGCCTTGCGGTTCATCTCCTCACGGCTCTCCTCAAAACTCTTTCTGAGCCGGTCACGCTCATACTCGAGCCGCCCTAAGAACATCTCGCGGTTCTCCGATAAGGAAAGCTCCATGGCTTCGCGCTTCTCCACCCACGCGTCGCGCATGTCGGCAAGCATTTCCTTCCCGTCTTCCCCTTTCTCCATCGCGGTGATTGTTCCTTCGTGCAGGCCGGTTCCGATGAAATCGGAAACATCGTCCATCAGGTCCGCCACATTTTTCGCAATCCGGAGCCGAACGCGGATCTTCCGAATCTCGAGGACAGTCACGCACCAGTCTGTCAGGTAGATGGCAAATGCCACAATCAGAAACACCGTGCAAACCTTTTTCGGGATCGCACGGTAGACCTTCTCAATAATCGGGTGCACAATCATCAACGTCCCGGTGCAGGCAAGTCCCCAGATGATGGAGAACCGAAGACATATATAGCCCTTCAGATTGAACGGCTGCTTCGAGTAGTCCCACCATTTTTCATGGAAGACCTTTTCAAGCACCCACCCGGTAATAAATTCAAGAGCTGTTGCCAACAACACGGATACCGGAAACAGCACGAACACGTTGTCCCGAAACGGACTCAGAAGGATCGTGACACCGGTAAAACCTACCCCGTAAATCGTGCACACCGGCCCGCCGACGAATCCCCGGTTCGAGAATTCCCCGTAATTGACCGTATGATACACAACCTCGACACACCAGCCGAGGAAGGAATAGATTGTGATGTAGAACAACAGCTCGGAAAAGTTCAAGAGAACGCCCCCCTCCTACGCCGGCAGGCGGATTTCTATGGCAAATGTGTCGCCGCTCAGGGTCGCGCCGATGGTGCCGCCCATGCGCTCCGTAAGTTCCTTTGCAATGGCAAGGCCGAGTCCGCTCGAGGACTGCCGGTGGAAACGGTCCGCTGTATAAAACTGTTCGAATACCCTCCCGATTTCAATCTCTTCGGGATGCTCGACGCGGTTCGCGATGACTAAAAGCGCAGTCTTTTCATCTTCCCGTTTGAGACTGATCTTCAGGGATTCATGCCCGTGAACCATCGCATTTTTCGTAATGTTCTGAAGGATCCGCTTCACGGCGGTTTCGTTGCCTTCCGTCATGAAGGCCTCGTCTGCGATTTCGATCTCAGGCTCGATTCCGGCCGCCTTCCAGACATCATAGTAGGAAAGCACGGTATCGCTTACGATGCTGCGAAGCGATACCTGCTCCAATTCCAGTTCATACGCTTCATTCTTCAGTTTGGTAAATGTGAAAAGGTCTTCGAGAAGGTCCTTAAGCGTTCTGATTCGCTCCTCGATAATTGCCGTATACCGCTCCTTCGTCTCCTCATCCGGTGCCGTGCGCAGAAGCTGCACATAGCCGTCTAACGAGGTCAGCGGCGTGCGGATGTCATGAGACAGATTCGCATAGGCGTCGGCAATCAGCTTCTCGCGCTCATGCATGGCGAGCTTCTGCTCCCGCACGTCGTCGAGCGTTGCATTGATTTCATCGGCCATCTTCTTCTCGCCGAAACCCTCGATATTCACTTCAAGCCGCTTCCTGGATTCCTCTTCCCGGATAAAGCGAAGCTGGCGGCAGATCGAAAGATGCTGCCGCCTGATCAGCAACAGGTACGCAAGCCCTGCCGCTGCCAAAACCCCGATTGTTACACAAACTGCTGTCATACCAAATCCTTTTTATGAAGCCACAGCCCGCCTGCGAGGAAGGCTGCCGCGATAAACGCCACTGCGATGATGATTGTCGAACATAACATTTTCCCGTCTGAAGCATATTCCGCAATGCGTCCGGTCACGGTGTAATGGGCGATATCGGCCTTCTCCCATCCGAGCTTTTTAAGGCCTTTGTCTGCAAATCCGTAAAAGATACGGAGGATGTTCATCGCGATGCAGCCGCACAGCGCCATGGCAATCAGGTTGCTTCTTACGATCACGCAGATTGCCGTAATGATTGTGGCAAATGCGACGTGAAGCAGGAATTGCACGGAAAGAAAGTCTACAAGCTTGCCGGCATCCGAAACCTTGATTTCCGTTCCGTCTAACCAAATACCAAGGCAGGACGAAAGAATAATCGAAGCAAACAGGATGAAGGTGTATGCCACAAGGCAGACGCTCTTGGAACACATAACCCTCGTACGGAACCGTAACTGGCCTCCGTAGTTCTTGATGTAGCCGTTATTGAAATCGGCCGAGGCGAAGATCACGACGAAAATTCCGAGGAACAGAAGCCCCATATAACCGCCCAAAAACGACTTGCAAAGCGTGTACAGTTCAAATTTACCGTCCGGCTCCGCCTTAATCATAATGCTCATGCCGATGTCCGAAGCGCCGGCCTCTTCCTGCTGGTCCGCTGTTTTCTCAAGGTACTCCATATAGGCTTTATCGTTCTGAACCGCTTTCGAAGCCACAAAAGAAGCAATATTCATAACAACGATAATGATCATGATGATATAAAAGCTCTTCATCCGTACCATACGGTAGAAGTCGCTGCGAATCATATTAAACATAGTATTTACCATTCCTTTCCGCACATTTCTCAGTCTTCCGTAATTCCGAGGAAGAAAGACTCGAGGCTCTCATTGTTGACTGCAATCTTGCTGACCAGAATGCCGGCAGCGTTCAGTTCGCGATTGATGTAAGCAACGTCATCCAGCCGTTCCATGACATTGATGGTCTCACGGTCCACAACCTTGTAGTTCGTGATTCCGAGTCCGTCAAGCACCGTGCTTGCCTTGTCCGGCTGATTCGTGACAATCTCGATACGCATGCTGCAGCGGTCCTGTAATTCCTCTGCTGTCATCTGATCAACGAGATGACCTTTATGCATGATGCCGTAGTGCGTTGCCACCTTTGAGAGTTCCTCTAAGATATGGCTTGAAATGATAATGGTAATTCCTTTGTCCTTCGCGATCGAAGTAAGTGTTTCCCGAACCTCCACAATGCCTTCGGGATCAAGGCCGTTAATCGGCTCATCGAGTACCAAAACGTCCGGCTCTCCGACCATGGCAAGTGCAATGCCGAGACGCTGGCGCATGCCGAGGGAAAACTGCTTTGTTTTCTTCTTCCCGACATTGCTAAGCCCTACAAGAGCGAGCAGATCGCTGACATATTTCTTATCCTTGATTCCGAACATGAGGCATTTTGCGAGCATGTTCTGTTCTGCGGTCATGTTGCCGTAAAGACCCGGATCTTCAATCAGGCAGCTCACACGGTTTCTCACCATGCCGAGCTCCGAGCCGGTCTTTCCGAACAGTTCCAGCGAACCCGATGTCGGTGCTGCCAGGCCTCCGATCATCTTAAGCGTCGTCGTCTTTCCGGCTCCGTTCTTTCCGATCAGTCCGTAAATGGAACCGCGCTCGACAACAAGGTCGATGCCGTCCACCGCGGCCTGCTTTCCGTAGACTTTCTTCAATCCTTTCGTGCGAAGTATGATTTCACTCATCTTAATCCTCCGTTTTCTTCGGGGCGTCAGCCGCCCTTTTCACGCACGGCTCATTTTCCTGCCGTGTTTCTTTCTGATGACATCATCATAACCCGCATTTCCTAAGACATCGCGAATCAAAAGTAAAGAAAAAGTAAAAAAGTTTTAAAGCATCCGGTACCCGATTCCCCAGATGGTTTCTATGTATTCCCGGTCATTGGCGGCCTTCAGCTTTTTGCGAAGGTTGCTCATGTGCACGTCGAGCGTCTTCGTCTCGCCCACATAAGGCTCCTGCCAGGCATATTCGTAAATCGCATCCTTGGAAAATACACGCGACGGATTCTGAACAAGCAACTCTAAGATCCGGAATTCCTGTCTTGTCAGCTTCGGCACATCCTTTCCGTCCGCCGTCACGATGAACCGCTCCCGGTCAAGCACGATGCCGCCGTAGGATATCTGATCCTTTGTCTCTGTCTTCGCGTCGGCAAGCTTTCGAAGTTGTACGCGGATGCGCGCCGTCACTTCCTTAATCTCAAACGGCTTCGTCACGTAATCGTCGGCGCCGATGCTCAACACATCCACCTTGGAATCCAGATCGTCCTTGGCGCTCACGACGATGACCGGCATGTGATTCCCTCTCTCCCTGATCTCGCGAAGCACCTCTTCGCCGGTCTTCCCGGGCAGCGAAAGGTCCAAAAGGACCAGGTCAAAATGCTCCACCCGAAGCATCAGAATGCACTCCGAGCCCGAATACGCCTGCCCGCAGGCAAATCCCTCACGCTCTAACGCCTCCCGAAGCATCAGATTGATGCTGTTGTCATCGTCTACAATCAGGATCCTGTCCATCGCTGTTCCCCCGTTGTTTTGTAGTGTTTTATTATATCACATTTTCCGGGAAAAACAAACCCGCAACAGTATTGCGCAGTTATGCGAAAATAGGCAAACACTATCCATTCCCGAGGAAAATGCCATGTATTATACTTTTTGTATCAGGATTACAGGAGGATGAAATGAAAACACTCTGGAGATTGACCAAGGAAGCCGCCCGCTGGTGGAGGCGTAGGGGCAGAGCTTCTTGTTGTAGGCGCAGGTGGGGCTTCTTGCTGTAGACGCAGGTGGGGCTTGGATTACCCACTAATCTCCTGTAACGAAAAGATCAGTGGGCTTTCATGCCCACTAATCTTTTCATTGGCGTTATTTCGTATGATTTCTTAATTCTTACTTCCTACTCTTCTTTCTATTCACTGAATTTCGTATGCATCCGGACCTGTCATTTACCCACAGTTTAGACTTGATATTTGATTCCGTATGACACTCCCTACATACTATAATTCCAACCAAAATGATTTCGTATGCAATATGGTATTTTTCTTTCCTACGAAAGTTTGTAGCAATAGAATTCAGTGGGATTTCGCGCAAAAGGAGTCCGCAAAATGAGCGCAAAGACACACTTGATTACTGCGAAATCTCACCTAATCACAGCAAGAACTCTCCTAATCACAACAAAACCTTCCCTAAACGCGACAGAATTTCACTTGATTACAGCGAAGTCTCCCTGATTCCGGCAGAATTCCACCTGATCACAGCGAAGTCTCCCTGATTCCGGCAGAATTCCACCTGATCACAGCAGAAACTTTCTGATTAAGCCGTCAACCGTATGAGGGTCCAGCGGATCAACGGAAGTCTCAAATGTGCAAAGAAGATTCCTTCCGAAATAAATTCCGCCTCTTTCATAAACGCGAAGTTTCTTTGTGAATTTCCTGGCGTAATCCGGATTGTCCATCATCCCGAAATGTTCCCAAAAGAACTCCTCGCGGGTTCTCACATTCAGCACCTGAAAATCCGGGAAAATGGTATTCCACCCCGGGATATTCAGCGGTTTCTCATAATGATACGGGACACCTCGCGAAGCCAACATGTCGGCTATTATCTTTTCAGATTTCGAGCGAACCTGTTCGCCGCGTTCCGTAAGGAACGACCGCTCGATGTCCTCAATCTCCTTTCCCACATACTTTTCCTCGCTCCAGACTCTGGCATACTCCTCGTCCGGCACATCAAACGGACGCACCAGCGCTCTGCGAAGCGGATTCATTTCCTTCCAGACCTCCGCAAGCAGGTTCCCCTGACACACGTCCAGCAGCGATTCCAACTGCTTCTGCTCTTTCTCGACCAGCCGGACAACCTTCTCGCAGTACCGCCTCTGCGCCAGGTCCTCCGCAAGCGCCCGATCCCTTGCCTGAAGGTAAATTTCTTTCTCGCCACCGCTCAGATAGTATTGCGGCCCGCTTGGCTTCACGGCAATCCGAAGCCTCCCCTCCGGCAACTCCCGCAACTGCCTTCTGCAATCTGCAAGTATGCCTTTTAATTCATGATTTCGCTTTTTCAGCGCAGCAAAAAAAGAGTCCATGCCCCCTCCTCAAAAGAATTAGTGATTGGAAACAAATGATACAGATATGTAAAGAAAACCGATACGGTTTCAACACCGAACCGCATATAGATTCTGACACGAATTTCATCGGAACCACACGCAAATCAGGCTCCTTGAAATCGCATGAAAGAATTAAGATTTGTATGATAATTCTACCTTGTTTGTGCCCATTTTTCAAGCAAAATCTTTCGGCTTTCCCACTATACTTTTTTTCTCGGAAAAAAGGTGGGAACATCTCGCAAAAAACTCATACGGAAAATGCGACTTCCAATATTTCGTAGGAGCTATTATCCAAAACCTGTGTACGTTATTTTAATAATCGAGATTCTCGTATGAAAAAGACAAATCCTGCTTCCTACCAAGTTTCAATACTTGTCAATTACATGGGAGTCGCCTGCTTGTCACTTCCCATGAAATCAGTTACGAACTTGTTTTCATAGGCTCAGATTCATTTTCGTTGCCCACGAAACTAATCACTCAACTCCTTTCCGTGGGCACCGCCGGAAAGCCACCACCCGCGGCTACCCACTGAATCAATTCATCAACTCCTTCCGTGGGCACCGCCGGAAAGCCACCGTCCGGGGCTACCCACGGAATCAATTCATCAACTAGTTCCGTGGGCAACGGCACGGAAAACGCCGCCCACCGGCCGAAAGCCACCGCCCGGGGCTACCCACGAAACTAATCTTATCAAGCACTTCCGTAGGTGCAGACCCGAAAAACGCCGCTTAATCACTCTCCCCCCACAAGCAAAAACCCCCGCTGCTTTCGCAACGGGGGTTAATTTCATTTAAAGGATTCGGTTATCAGCAAACGCCCTGAGCAAGCATAGCGTCTACAACCTTCTCGAAACCGGCAATGTTAGCGCCTGCTACGTAGTTGCCTGCCATGCCGTACTTCTTGGCAGCAGCGTCAGCGTTGTGGAAGATGTTAACCATGATGGTCTTCAGCTTCGCATCAACTTCCTCGAAGCTCCAGGAAAGTCTCTCGGAGTTCTGGCTCATCTCAAGTGCGGAGGTAGCAACGCCGCCGGCGTTAGAAGCCTTACCGGGTGCAAACAGAACGCCGTTTGCCTGGAAGTACTTCGTAGCCTCAATCGTGGTAGGCATGTTAGCGCCCTCAGCTACAGCGATAACGCCGTTGGCAACAAGCGTCTTAGCGTCGTCGATGTTCAGCTCGTTCTGGGTAGCGCAAGGAAGAGCGATGTCAACCTTAACGGTCCACTGGTTCGTTCCCTCGGCAGCCTTGTCATGATACTGAGCGCTCTTTCTTGCAGCAGCATACTCGGTAAGACGTGCTCTTTTAACTTCCTTAACCTGACGGAGAAGGTCAACATCAATACCTTCGGGATCATAAATCCAACCGGTGGAATCGGAGCAGGTAACAACCTTAGCGCCGAGCTGCTGAGCCTTCTGGATAGCGTAGATAGCTACGTTGCCGGCACCGGAAACAGCAACGGTCTTGCCCTTGATGTCGATGCCGTTGGACTTAAGCATCTCATCGGTGAAATACAGAAGACCGTAACCGGTAGCTTCGGTTCTTGCAAGGGAACCGCCGTAGGAAAGACCCTTACCGGTCAGAACGCCCTCGTACAGGCCGCGGATTCTCTTGTACTGTCCGAACATGAATCCGATCTCACGAGCGCCGGTTCCGATGTCACCGGCGGGAACGTCGGTGTCAGCGCCGATATATTTGCAAAGCTCGGTCATAAAGCTCTGGCAGAAAGCCATGATCTCACGATCGCTCTTGCCCTTCGGGTCGAAATCGGAACCACCCTTACCACCGCCGATCGGAAGGCTGGTAAGAGAGTTCTTGAAGATCTGCTCGAAGCCGAGGAACTTGATGATACCGATATTTACGGAAGGATGAAGACGAATGCCGCCCTTGAACGGTCCGATAGCGGAGTTGAACTGTACACGGTAACCGGTGTTAACACGAACCTGGCCCTTGTCATCAACCCACGGAACACGGAACTTGAACTGACGCTCAGGCTCGGTAATGCGCTCCAGAATTGCCTCTCTCTTATACTTCTCTTCATTGGCCTCGATTACGGGCTTCAGGGATTCGAAAACCTCGGTAACGGCCTGAATGAACTCGGGCTCGCTTGCATTTTTCTTCTTAACGAGCTCCAAAACTTCTTCAACATAAGACATAGTTTTTGTCCTCCTATTAGAAAATATCAATCAGGATTGTGTGCAGGAACACTTCCCCAAAACAATCTGTCTGTGCGGAAAATGAACCACACGGACAGATTATATAACAGTCTATTTTCAAATGCAACTGTTTTTGTATACAATAATACAAAATTGTACTGTTTTTTTTCTGCGTTTGCAGGTGATACAGCCGATATGCCGAATTGCTCATCTTTCCCCCATGGAAAATGCCACCCCTCCGTCACTTTTCCGGCCATTAAAACATCGTTCTCCACACCCGGCATCCACCCCGACGCCTCTCACACCCCCTTCTCACATCTTCTTTTCCGTTTCCCCTTGACTCGCCGCCTTTACATCAAGTACAATAAACCAAATATCACGCGCCGGAAGGTGCGGTGACAGAAACCATGAAACGGATTGAGGAGGGTATCGGAATGGGCAGTTTGTTTGTATTCGGGGCAACGGAACAGCCTCCTGTCGGAGGCATTATCGGCATCGTTGTATTTTTCGGGGCCATTATCGGGCTTTCTCTGTGGGCGACGAAAAGCGGCAGCAAAAAGAGCGCGAACAAGATTAGGGAGAAATACGCCGGGCAGATTATTGACGAGGGTGTTTTCTCGAAGTCGATGCATTACTTTTTCACGAAGGATGAGTTCCTCGCGCAGAAGTACAATGACGTTTTCGCGATTTACCGTCTGAACGACATCAGCGCGATCAGCGTCCGCTGGGATTCGGTTCAGCGCTCGAATGTGCTGTTCATGACCGACGCGGAAGGCAACAAGGTTAAGCCGTCGGAAGTGATCGGCGGAACGAAGTCTGCGCAGAAAATGTTCGGCAAGAATCTTCTTTCCATGGGTAAGGACGACATGGAGAAACTCTGCGGGGCGCTCCTCAGACACGCGCCGCATATCCGATTCGAGCAGGCGAAATAGCGCGCGGTCGCATTTGTCAACCTTATAAAGCAAATGAAGCGGAGCCGGTATTCAGCCGACTCCGCTTTTCATTCCCCAAAGCAGGAAGATTATGAGAAACTGGTTACAGTCATACCATCAAACGGAAAATGTTACGCACATCGTCCTCGGAAAGCTTCGTGAAACCATATACGTTTCCGTCGCCGCCGTCACCGTAGCAGGCCGTGTGGGCAAGGTAGTCGATATCGATTTCATTTGCCCCGAGCTCTTCAAAGTTCTTCGGCATGCCGATGGAGCAAAGGAAATCCTGCAGTGCCTGAATGCCGGCAAGCGCAGTCTCCTCAACGTTTCCGGTGTCCTTTACATTCCATACACGAGTCGCAATCTGTGCGAAGCGGGCAGGATCATGCTTCATCGTGTAACGGAACACGGCAGGCATCGTCACGGCAAGGCCCGCGCCGTGTGCGCAGTCATATAATGCGGAAAGCTCATGCTCGATCTGATGGCTTGTCCAGTCCTGGGAACGGCCTACGCCGCAGGAATTGTTGTGTGCCATCATGCCGGCCCACATGATATTTGCCCTTGCGTCATAATCGTACGGATCCGCGATGACCTTCGGAGTTTCCTCAACCATTGCCATGATCAGCGCCTCAATCATGCGGTCGGTTGTCTGAACATTCTTCGTATTGGTCAGATACCGCTCGTAGAGGTGCGCGATGATGTCGGATGCGCCGGCAGCGGTCTGGTAAGGCGGAAGCGTACAGGTCAATTCCGGATTCATGATGGAGAATTTCGGGCGGTAAGCAGGGCCGCTTGCGCCGCGCTTGAACATGCCGTCTTCCTTCGTGATGACGGAGTCGGGAGAGCCTTCGGAACCGGCAGCCGCAATTGTCAGAACCGTGCCGACCGGAAGCGCCTTCGTAACGGGCTTTCCTTCATAGAAATCCCAGAAATCGCCGTCGTAAAGCGTACCGGCTGCAATCGCCTTTGAAGAGTCAATCGTGCTGCCGCCGCCGACTGCGAGAATGAAATCCACGCCCTCCTGTCTGCAAAGATCGATTCCCTGATATACCAGTCCGCTTCTCGGATTGGGCTTTACGCCGCCGAGCTCGACAAAGCCGATTCCGGCCTCCGAAAGAGACTTCTTCACACGGTCGAGAAGGCCTGAACGTACAACGGAACCGCCGCCGTAATGAATCAGAACCTTCGTGCCGCCGAACTGCTTAACAAGCTCGCCCGCGCGGTTCTCAGCGCCTTTTCCGAATGCAAAATAAGTGGGTGCATAAAAACTGAAATTATCCATATCATCTTCCTTTCCGTAATCTGTATTCTGACCGGCATGCCGCCTCGGGCTTCCGGCGTCTTATTCCTCTTTCGTGATTCAAATCCCCCCGTTTTTTCTATTGGATGATTCCATTTTACCCGCAAAAGAGGCACTTGAACATAGTTTATTTTATCTAATAAAATTGGAAAATATTATCTAATGCGCTACTTAAACAGCGCCACATTACGAAGAACCGAAACCAGGGTATTCGCTACCGTACTCATCATCTTGATGAAGATATCAAGCGCCACGCCGACACCGATACCGAGAACCGCCGCGTATAATCCCGGCCAGTTTAATCATCATGGGAGTGCCCTCGGGCATTTTCTTAATCCTTACATACGTAATCATTACATACAACATTACCAATACGGTAACCGAAAGGATGATATAGTACATATGCTGTACCTCCCTAATATAAAATTGTATCGCGGAAAATGTGAAACCTTACGCTTTCGCTTTCAGGTACTCGTCAATGCCCTTTGCCGCTGCTTTTCCGGCGCCCATCGCTAGGATGACGGTGGCAGCGCCTGTTACGGCATCTCCGCCGGCAAATACGCCGTCTCTCGTCGTCATGCACGATTCCTCGTTGATGATGAGACCGCCGCGGCGGTTCACGTCAAGTCCCTTCGTGGTGCTTGTAAGAAGCGGATTCGGGCTCGTTCCGAGTGCCATGATGACCATGTCGGCATCGATGACAAACTGGGAACCGGGAATCTCTATAGGACTGCGGCGTCCGGATGCATCGGGCTCGCCGAGTTCCATGCGGATGCAACGGATGCCTTTTACCCAGCCGTTATCATCCACCAGAATCTCTTCGGGATTGCAGAGAAGATCGAAGACAATGCCCTCTTCCTTCGCATGGTGAACCTCTTCGGCACGGGCCGGAAGCTCGGCTTCGCTTCTTCTGTATACGATATGGGTCTCGGCACCGAGACGGAGTGCGGTTCTTGCCGCATCCATCGCAACGTTGCCGCCGCCGACGACAGCCACACATTTGGCGCGCATGATCGGCGTATCGCTGTCCTCAGAGAAAGCTTTCATCAGGTTGCTTCTTGTCAGATACTCATTGGCGGAATATACGCCGTTCGCCTGCTCGCCGGGGATTCCCATGAACTTCGGAAGACCGGCACCGGAGCCGACAAATACGGCCTCGTAGCCCTCGTCCTCAATCAGCTGGTCAATCGTAACGGATTTGCCGACAATGACATTGGTTTCGATTTCCACGCCGAGCTTTTTGATGTTCTCAATCTCCGGAATCACGACGCCGTCCTTGGGAAGACGGAACTCCGGAATGCCGTATACCAATACGCCGCCGGGCTTATGAAGCGCTTCGAAGATTGTAACGCTGTAACCGAGCTTAGCAAGGTCGCCCGCGCAGGTCAGTCCCGCAGGGCCGGAACCGATTACGGCAACCTTATGGCCGTTTTGTTCTACAGTTGTAGTAGGCCTCCATCCTTCTGCTCTCGCAGTATCTCCGATGAAACGTTCCAGCTTTCCGATGGCAATCGACTCGCCCTTGATTCCTCTGATGCAGCGGCCCTCACACTGGCGCTCCTGCGGGCATACGCGGCCGCAAACCGACGGAAGCGAACTCGACTCGCTGATGACCGCGTAGGCTTTGTCAAATTCTCCGGTCTTCACGTAAGAAATGAATCCGGGGATGTTGATGTTAACGGGACATCCTTCAACACAGAGGGGCTTCTTGCAGGTCAGGCAGCGGTTTGCTTCCTCGACTGCCTCCTCCGCGTTGTAACCGAGACAAACCTCTTTAAAGTTCGTGGCACGCACCTTCGGGTCCTGCTCACGAACCGGTACTTTCTTCATCGAATCACCCATTACTTTTCACCTCCGCAGTTTCCGCATCCCCCATGGTGCGTATCGCCTTCCTGCTCCTTCAGATAAGCGCGGCCCTCGGCAGTCTTATACTGCCGGGCACGCTTCATGGCCTGGTCGAAATCCACAAGATGTCCGTCAAACTCCGGTCCGTCAACGCAGGCAAATTTCACTTCGCCGCCGACCATCAGACGACAGCCGCCGCACATGCCGGTTCCGTCCACCATGATCGGGTTCATCGAAACAACGGTCTTAATGCCGTACTTCTTCGTCGTAAGGGCGCAGAATTTCATCATGATCATCGGGCCGATTGCGACGCAGACATCATAATGCTTTCCTTCCGCAATCAGATCCTCAATGCACTTCGTAACCATACCGGAACGGCCGTAAGAGCCGTCATCGGTCGTAACATAAACATTGGTTGCGACAGACTTCATCTCCTCTTCGAGGATGACAAAGCTCTTATTCTTCGCGCCGATAATGACATCGCACGGAACACCCTGTTCCTTAAGCCACTTGGCCTGCGGATATACCGGTGCGGTTCCGACGCCGCCGGCTACGAAGAGAATGCTTTTCTTCTTCAGTTCCTCAATCGGAGTCTCACAGAATTCGGACGGCTTTCCGAGCGGACCTACGAAATCGGCAAGCTCGTCACCGACCTCAACTTTCGAAAGCCGCATGCTTGTCGCACCGACAATCTGGAAGACAATCGTAATTGTCCCGGCTTCACGGTCGTAGTCGCAAATCGTAAGCGGAATCCGCTCTCCTTCCTCGTCAACGCGAAGGATGATAAACTGTCCCGGCAGGCAATTCTTCGCCACACGGGGTGCCTCCACAACCATCGTGAAGATGTTGGCGGCCGGTTCCGTCTTGGAAATAATCCGATACATGCTTTTGCTCCTGTTGTTATATTTCTGGTTTACTTCTTACAATACGAAAATGTCATTGTCATCCGAATCCTGTACGGGCTTCTCTTCCTCGCCTGAGGCTTCGTCCGCTGCGGAAACTGTCTCCTCCGGGGCAGCCGGTTCAATCACGGGATCAGCCGAAACCGTCTCGACCGGGGTCGCATTTGTCACATTATAGTTCGGCACCACGGGCGATACGACCTGATTCGTTGCGGACATGCGCTCAAGCTCACGCTCGTCAAGCACCAGCGAGAATCCGTTCGCAAGAGGCGACTGTGCGATGCGGTGACGCTCTGAGGCTGCTTCCATGTACCTCTTTTCGTTGAACTTTCCGAGGAAAATCATAAGGATGCCGACAAAGATGAAAACAGCTCCCGCAATCATGAGTCCGAAGGAAGCTTTCGTCGTTTTCAGCTCGACATAGTAGCGGGCGAAATACTCGGGCTTCGTCTGGTTCTCCTGGATGAATTTGTCGAGGTATTTCTCGACTTCGCCGTCCACCTGCTTCAGCCTTCCCTGAAAGCTGATGGTCTTCGTAAGGCTGTCGGTCTTGCCCTCAAGATAATCCCAGGTCGCGTCATAAATCAGGTTGTAGCTGTCGAAAAGCTTGGAATTTACCTTGATTCCGAGATAAAACGGCGTTGTATTGTCCGTCGCGGGAACGAGGTACCAGCGGAACACTTCGTTATCGTTATCGTCGTACTGGGCACAGTAGGTGGCAAATACCATGTCTGCGTGTCCGCGAACCATAAGGTCCTCTTTGTAATCCTCTTCCTTCAGGTTCGAAACATCCGGTGCCGTCTTCAGGTTCCGGTAGTCCTTCAGCGCCGGAATCAGAAGCACCAGACCGATAATGATGCAAAAGGCAACGCCAATCCATGTTTTGCTGTTCTTCATCCCAATCCTCCGTTATCACGCTCTTCGCCATGTCTTTCGCACGGCACAAATGTCTATGAAAGATATTATATCCGCACGAAGGGAAATGTGCAATGGGAAACGAAAATCCGTTGCATTTTTTTCTCCTATTTGATATAATTTATCCACTACGAGCGTCCGAAACGCGGAAAGAGGTACTGGAATGAAGAAACTGATTGGATACATCATTGGGGTTATCGGTGTTCTGGCCGGAATTTACGCCGCTATCCGCATCATCAACCGCAAGCGGTTTGAGAAGCAGGATTTTACCGAAGGCAGTGACGGGGAAGACATCTTCGAAAAGGATCCCGAGATTTCCGATGACAATCCGGTTTATGTTTCCGATCGCACAGGCGACGGCAACATTGATACATTCATGATGGATACGACCGGCGACGGCAAGATCGATACCGTTCTTCTGGATACGACCGGTGACGGCGAGGTTGATACGGTTCTGACCGATACAACCGGCGACGGCGAGCTTGATACCATCTACACCGATTTCAATTAATTCACCTTGAATCAAAACAAAAACGTAAAAAAGAAGGAGCTTTTCACAGCTCCTTCTTTCTTGTTTCTTTACAGTTCTAAATCGTCAAATGTCATTTCGCTGTTTCGGCGGCGAATCTCCTCAAGTCTTTCCTGAAGCTTTCTGATTCGCTCCTTCTCGTCTTCCGTGGCCGGTGCAATCTTTTCCGGTTCATCGGACGGAAGTTCGGGCTCTGCATCCATCGGAGCAGCAGGTTCTTCGTCCATCGGAAGCTCAGGCTCCTCATCCATCGGGATTTCGGGCTCGTCGTCCATCGGAAGTGCGGGTTCATCATCCATCGGAAGCTCGGGTTCCTCGTCCATCGGAGCGGCGGGCTCTTCGTCCATCGGAAGTCCGGGCTCTTCATCCATCGGAAGCTCGGGTTCCTCGTCCATCGGAAGCTCGGGTTCCTCGTCCATCGGAGCGGCAGGTTCTTCATCCATCGGGGATTCAGGCTCTGCCTTCGGTGCTACCGGCTTGCCGAAGTCGTCATCGTCGTCTTCGTCTTTCAGCCAGGAGAGATCCTTCTTCTTGGCGAAGGATTTCATCTTATAGCCGTTCGGATTGAAGTAAGGATCTTCCTCCTCTTCCTCGCCTTCCTCGGGAGAATCAAATCCGGATCCCCGGAAGGTCGGCAGAACAAAGTTTTCAATAATCTTTCTTTCCGTGCTGGTCGGCAAATCCGTAATGTCTTCGTCGTCCTCATCTTCGTCATACGCCGGCGTGTCTTCAAACGTCGGTTCATCGGAAGGAGAATCGTTATAAGGTTCTTCGTCCTCTCCTTCGAAAGGATTGAAGATCGGCTCGGGTTCTTCCTCGAAGGCTTCTTCCCTGCTCTGTTCCTGCGCACCGAAAGCGCTTTGTACAATCGGCGTTTCGTCACTGAGCGATGCATAGAATGCATTGTTGAAAAAGCTCGGTGTCTGGGGTTCTGCCTTCTTCTCGGAGAACATTTCCGAAAGAAGCGACTCATTGGGGTTAACGTCTTCGGAAACCTCGGGTTCCTCAGCGGGTTCTTCGATGGCCTCGACTTCGGGCTCAATCTCAGGCTCGGCGGCGGGCTCTTCAATGACCTCAACTTCGGGTTCAATCTCGGGCTCGGCAACTGCCACAACCTCTGCCTCTGCCTCAGGTGCCTCTGCCGTCTCGGCGGCGGGCTCTTCGGCCTTCTTCATCATGCCGGGCGTCGTCTCGCGAATTGCATCGGCATATTCTTCATAACCCTCGAAGATGACCGGTTCGATCGGTTTGCGGAAATCCTGACGGAAGCTGTCTGCAAAGTCTTCCGGAAGGAAGCCTTCCGCCAAAGCTTCTTCATAAGCCTTGGCCATTTCATCTTCACTGTACTGTCCGGAAAGTGTCTCCGTGACATTTGTCTGTGTGTCAGCTGCGCTGAGCTCTTCCTCTTCAGCAGCGGCAAGTCTCGCTTCTTCTTCGGCTGCAAGTCTTGCTTCTTCTTCGGCTGCAAGTCTTGCTTCCTCCGCGCGTTTTGCTTCCTCCTCGGCAGCGACTCTGGCTTCCTCAGCCTTTCTTGCCTCCTCGGCTACGCGGGCTGCTTCCTCGGCAGCAAGTCTTTCTTCTTCAACTCTTCTCGCTTCCTCTTCGGCTGCAAGTCTTTCTTCTTCAGCTCTTCTCGCTTCCTCTTCGGCCGCAAGTCTTGCCTCTTCCTCGGCGCGTCTTGCTTCTTCCTCAGCGGCGCGTGCGGCTTCTTCAGCTGCAAGTCTTTCCTCTTCGGCTATCCGCTTGGCTTCCGCCTCGGCCATGGCCTTGGCTTCTTCTTCGATTCTGGCGGCTTCCTCAGCAGCGCGTCTGGCCTCTTCCTGTTCACGGGCTGCCTTTGCGGCTATGGCCTGCTCACGGGCACGGGCTTCACGATCGGCGCGTTCCTGATCGTCCTCATCCATCGCACGAAGCGCTTCCCGAAGACGGGCGATTTCATCCTCCTGCGAAGCCAGCGTAACGGGTTCATCGGCCGCCTTGCTGACCTCATCGGCAGCTGCCTCGACAACCGGTTCGGCTGCCGTAAGGATCGGCGTTTCCTGCGCCCTCATTCCGAGCGCCTTCACGGAATTGGACAGTTCCGCGGTTGACGCCAGAAGCTTTGCGTACATCTCCGTCATGCGGGCGTATGTCTCGGACAGGCTTGCGATGCTCTTCTCGTCCTCCTCCAAGCGGTTGGCGAGAACTTCTTCCCAGTTGCTTTCTTCATGAACAACCTTTCGTTCCGTAACGATGGTCTTCATGTAATATTCTTTATAGGTAACGCTGTTGCCGAATACACAGAACAGGGCAACACCGATGGCAATCAGCATGATGCCGCAGATCGTATTATATTGAAGCTTGACCACATCGGTTACCATCAGGACACCGGCAACCATCATCAAAAAGCTTACCGCCATACCGATAACGGAGAAGGGGCGAACCACATTTCTGTGCTCCAGCTTCTGATCGCGGTCGTAAACAATCTCTTCCTTCAGGGACTTCTGCAGGCGGGACCCGCTCACCGGAACAGTGATGACCGGCTCGGCATCCGTCACACGCTCGGGCTCGGCTGCTGCCTCGCGTTCCTCCTTAACCTCCTGCTTCGGCTCCTCGGCTTTCACGGGTTCCTCGGACTTCAGCGAATGGTATTCCGGCGTATGAGGCTTCTCCTTTTCCTTGTCCTTGCCCTTCTTACCCTTCCTGTCATCCGATTCCGACGCACTGTCCATGCTGCTGTACAGCTTCTTCATGGACTCGAAAGGATCTTCGGAACTGCTTGCCGCTTCCTGGTGTTTCTTTTTCTTCTTCACGTCGTCACCCTCCTGTCCTTCACCTTCTCCTGCCTTTCCGTCCTCTGCTTCCTCCACCGCGTACTGGCGGGTGGTGGAACAAAGAATCAGGAAAATGACACCGAGATAGGATAGCTCATGTATAAGATAGGATACGTTCCAAATCTGATGTTCGGGCATTCCCGCTGCCTGCTCCGTGCGGTACAAAAACGGGCGGAATCCCTTAAACAGATCCGATATCATCGTCGCTACCGGCGGGATGCACAAAAGAACCGTCACAACAGCCGAAAGTATGCAAACTCCGATGGCCAGCCACTTGGTTCCGTCGCTCTCTCCGCTGACCGCCAGCCAGAACGACCAGCCGATCAAAAATACGATTGCGAGGAAAATCCAAAGCCCCCCGTCCACCATCGAGCGAAGCACCATTCCGGCCGCGTAAACCACGATGGGGATTAACAGTGTCATCAGGGACGTCCTTCCTTTGACAAAAAGGAAGATGATCAGGGTGACGGTTCCGACAAGCTGAAGAATCCAGCCGATGCCGGTCAGGACATCCGTCTTGAACGGATCGGCAATCAATACCTTCATTCCGCTGCTTCCCGTCTCCCACTCCAGGATCAGCATCGCCACGGCAAATACCGAAACAATGACGGCCAATACCGGAAGGAAGGATTCCCTTCGTATCTGAAGTCTAGATTTTATCATCCGACAAGCCTCCAAAAGGGTATGGAAATTGTATTATATGTTATTGTACCACAACCCGTTCCTTAATTCCATAAAAATCAGAAAAAAGACATCTTTTCCGAGCAAAAAACTCCTTTGACCGAAGTTCAGTCAAAGGAGTCCTCATTTGCCATAGGAAAATACCATATTCTATTGAAGGGCTTCCGTTAAAACCGTAAGATTGTCCTTCATGACAGAGACATAGGTCATGCCGTTTTCGATGTCCTTTTTCGTGACGGACTGCATGGAATTCAGGGAAAGAATCTTCCGGCGCGGGTTCTCCGTATTCTGAAGAACGGTTTCCGCAAGCTGCCGGCTTCCCCCGTCAATCGTCAGAATGCAGTTGAGATTCAGCTCATCCGTCTTTTTGGCAAGAAAGATGACGGTGTCAAACGAGGCCTCGACCTCGGCCGAGCAGCCCTTGAATGCCGCGTAATAGGACAGCCCGCATTCGTCGGTCAGATAGCGGAACGGGAAGCGGTCCGCAAACAGAACGGTCTTCCGCGTCGACACATTTACCGCATCCGCGTACTCCTGCTTTAAGGCAAGAAGCCGGTCGACATAAGCTTTCGCATTGGCGGCATAATCCTTTGCACTACCGGGATCGATCTGCCCGAGCTCCTCTGCAATCCGGTTCGTAAAGTCGGCCGCATTCTGCAGGGAAAGCCACACATGCTCGTCGTATTCCTCTTCGCCTTCCTCTTCGTCGTCTTCTCCCTCCATGCCCTCGACGAGTTCCTCCTGCTTGGCATTTTCCCCGAGAACTTCCATCAGGTTGATGACGACGCGGTTCTTATTCTTCGGCTTCTCAAGCGCTTTCTTCACCCAGGCGTCGGACTCTCCGCCGACATAAATGAAAAGGTCGCACGTGGAAATCTTCATGATGTCTTCCGCGGTGGGCTGATAGCTGTGCATATCCACGCCGTTGTCGCAAAGAAGCGTGATTTCCGCGGACCGGCTGTGCTGCCCGAGGACATTCTTCACCCAGTCATACTCCGGGAAAACAGTTGTGACAATCTGAAGCTTTTCCGAATCCTTCTGCCCGCCGCACGCAGAAAGCAGTCCTGTTGCGAGAACAAGCACAAGAATAAGGATAACTGCTTTCTTCATAATCAGAACCTCCACGCTTTTACTGCGAATCATGCCGTTTTTGACAGCGAGCCGATTATAGCATCTTCCGTATGGGGTGTCAATAAACGGATTACTGCTTACCGGTGCGGTCATGGCATTTTCCGCAAGAAAAACCATAAAACCGTCAAAAAGCGCCGAAAAATGCTAATATAATCTATGTCACGGCGGCGATAAGCATGCTATACTCATGACAAGTAACATACGAGGGGGTTTACCTATGAAGATTCATGTTGACCAGCTGGGGTACCGTCCGGACAGTGAAAAATGTGCGGTTCTGACGGCAGAAAGCGAACCCAAGGGCTGGGCTTACCTGAAAAGCGAGGATGGTACTACATCAGTAGAATTGAGCATTTCCGCCTTTGGTTCTGATTCTTACTCCGGAGATTCGGTTTGGACCGTCGATTTCAGCGATATCAAAACGGAAGGGCGTTATTTTATCGAATACTACGACTGTAGCCGTCCCGGTGGGGAGGCGGAATCACCGGTTCGTTCCGATGTTTTCTCCATCTCACGTACTGTCTATCAGGACGTATTCAAAGACCTGATTCATATGTTTTATTTCATGCGTTGCGGGTGTGAGCTTCCGGAAAAGTATGCCGGAGCCTACCATCACAAGAGCTGTCACGACGGCCCGACGCTTCGTTATGACGACGGGGCTATGCTTCCGCCGATGACGGGCGGCTGGCACGATGCAGGCGACTACGGGCGCTATACGACACCCGGCGCGGTTGCCGCAGCCCATCTTCTGTATGCCTACGAGCTGTATTCGCAGAAATGTCCGGACCTTTTAATCCCCGAAAGCGGCAACGGCGTGCCCGACATTCTGAACGAGTGCCGCTACGAGTTGGAGTGGCTTCTCAAGATGCAGAAGGAGGACGGTAGCGCCTACCACAAGCTGACGACGGAGAAGTTCTCTCCTTTCATCATGCCCGAAGAGGATCGGGAACAGATGGTTTTGTATCCGATTTCCTCGATGGCGACCGCCGATCTCGGCGCGATTGCCGCTCTCGGCGCAAGAATCTATCAAAGATACGACTTGGCATTTGCCACGAAGATGAAGAAGGCCGCGATTGCGGCGCGCAACTTCCTCGCCGACCATCCCGACCTGATCGGGTTCCGCAACCCGCCCGGCAACGCGACCGGCGGTTACTGGGACTGGGACGACAGGGATGAGCGCATGTGGATGTATGCCGAGCTTTACCGCCTGACGGGTGACTCTAAGGATCTCGAGATGCTGCAGCTCCTTTCCGGCGACAACAACCCGCCGAAGTATCCGCCGAAGCTTCTGGCGAGCCCGTTCTTCAAGAAGCTGAATCTGCCGCAGAGCGTTGACAAGACCGCTCTCGGTTGGGGACAGGTCGGCGGTCTTGCCGGCATGAGCATCGTCTTCGCTCCCGCGGACACGTTCCCGGACGAACTGGTTTCCGTTTTCTTTGATGCTTTCCGTGAAAAAGCCGACAGCCTTCTCGCCTTCACCAAGCAGAACGGCTACCGCCTTGCGATGCCTCGTGACGGCTTTGTCTGGGGCAGTAACATGAACGTCATGAACTGCGCCGCTACGCTTCTGACGGCTTCCTTCCTGACCGGCAACACCGAATACGTTACGGCCGCCGAGGAAAATGTGCACTATCTCCTCGGGCGCAACCCGTTTGACACAAGCTACGTCACCGGGCACGGCGCACATGCGTTCCGCAACCCGCACAACCGTCCGACTGCCAGCGACGGCGTGGACGAGCCGTATCCGGGTCTTGTTTCCGGCGGTCCCAACGCACACCCTATGGATGAGCCTGCCCGCGCGGTCATCCCGGAGGGCGCTCCGCCGATGCGTTGCTTCTTGGACGACGTCGGGTCGTTCTCGACCAACGAAATCGCGATTTACTGGAACTCCATCACCGTGCTGGTTTTTGCTTATTTCGCTTAGGTAGCAGCGGCACGACGGAACGGGGAATTACTAACGCAGTCTTCCCGGCACGACGAACCGAGGTAACTAAAACGCAGCCTGCCTGCGGCACGACGAACAAGGGATAACAAACGCAGCCTGCCTGCGGCACGACGAACTGAGGTGACTAAAACGCAGCCTGCCTGCGGTAACAGCTGCAAAAAGGAGGAAAATCCTTTTTGCAACCGTTCCGGGCGCGGCTGCGTATATTTTTTGTCTATCGTCGTGCCGGGAAGGCTGCGTATTTAATTTACTATCGTCGTGCCGGGGAGGCACTCGAATATCCAATGGACGCCGCCGTCACATTCGCCTGTGCATAAGCAGCATTCTGCGGCATCGTGTCATTGATATCACGATTCAGCTTAAAGAGAGCGACCGCAACATGGTTAACATCATAAATCTGCCCTGCCGTGAACGGACCGGGCGTCTTCTTCGTGTTTTGCGGAACATCCGACAGAGAAAGAAGGAACGTCCCCATTACTTCATCCGACGCGAGCGTAGACTTGTCACGAATCTCGCCAATCTTAAACTTCACATTGTACTGCTTGTCGCTGCAGTGGTGAAGAGTGATAATGTCGCCAGTGCCATGATCATACAAGAGGCTCGGCTGACTACTGTTTGCGCCAACACGGCTGAAAATGGTTCCGCCGTACCACGCATTCAGGTAATACTTCTTTCCGCTTGCGTCCTCAAAGTAATCGTAACCCATCGACATAAGGGCGGTAAGTACAAGACCATAACAGTCATAAGTCGCGTTTCCGTTCAGATTTGCAGGCGAGTAAGGCGTTCCGGATGTCACGCGGTCAGTCGACTGCCAAAGCAGCGTTCCGTTCACTGTGTATCCGCTCGCGCCACCTCCGGCATCGTAACGCTTGCCGACCTGCGACAGCAACACTTTGGCATAGCATTTGCGGAACTCCTCCTCCGTGAACGGAGTCCCAGCCGCCTGCGCTTCACCCACAATCGGCTTTGTGACGCCCACCTCGGGCAGCACTCCGAACAGCAGAACGATGCTGACGAAGAGCGCCAAGCTACGTTTCAGAAATAACTTCATTTCCATCCTTCTTTCCAAAATTGATTTTTTCTATTTAAAGCACGCCATGTGCTTTCACTCTAAACCATCCGGCAACTCCGGAAGACCGACATCAGATACCGTCATAATCGCACAATATTGATATCCTCTTCCATCATACCATTCCACTACAGTCATAACACCAACATGAATCTCTATCGACGGCCCAGCTCCCACATCCAACATATTGGCATTATGGGAAGGAGAATTATACCACGAATTGAACAACGTTTGCGCCGCATCCTCAGCAGAAAGCTTCCCTCCGCTTCCATAGATGCCAGTCCCGATCTGACCGCCTTCGTGGTTCGCAGAATACTCCATGCAACAACGCTTTGCAACACGCCGCCCTCGTTCATTAAGTCGGTCTCCAAGCCCAGGGTTTGCTACATTATAATATATGTACGGATTTTCAATCTTTCGGATTCCCTTGCTCGCCCGGTAGTTGTTTACCTTTGCCATCAGAAGCTGTGCGATGTCCGCGCGCTCACGGGGCTCCGCCCAAACAGGCTCAACGTAAGAAGCGCTCAGATCCGTCTGCCAAATGAATGCCGTTCCGCTTCCGTAACGAATTTCGTTTAGGTACTGGCTCTTGTCGTTGGAATTCAGCAGATTCGTACGAATTACTGTCACCTTGTCACCAAGCTTCAGCGTATTCGGCATTTCCGTTAGAAAGCCGCCAAGCCTCGGCTCAAAAAGCGTCGGATTCATCGAGGAAATCCACATCTCGTAAGGCTGCTCCGCTACCACAACAGTCGGAGTAGGCGTCGGAGTGTCCGTAACCACGACTACCTTTGTCGGCTCCGGCGTCGGCGTATTGGTTGCGGGCTGCGCCGGAGTAGGCGTGTTCTGCTTCGGAGTAGGCGTGACCGTATCGGTCGGAGGAACAGGCGTCGGAGAAGGAGTGTCCTCCGGTCCCTCGGTAGGAATCGGTTCTTCCGTCGGCTCCGGCGTAGGCGTTACCTCTTCCGTCGGCTCTTCGGTAGGAGTCGGAGTGTCCGTCGGATCTTCTGTCGGTGTAGGCGTGTCAGTCAGGGACGGTGCCGGCGTAGGCGAAAACGTCGGAGTCGGCGTCTGCATGTTCTGAACAACCGCTTCCGTGGGTGTCGGAGTTACGGTCGACGCTCCTTTTCCGAACAGTTTCGGAACAATCGCAACGCCCGCTGCCAGCGTGGCGAAAACAAGGAACAGAATCAGGAACGGCCAGTTCGCCTCACCGCGGTCCGTAAAGGTCACAGTTTCCGCGCCGCCCTCTTTTCCGTTCACCACGATTTTCCCTTTCACGCGGAGCTTCTCGGAAGGCTCGCTCGACTTTCCGTCTCCCTCCACCTGCCTTACCGTGTACTCACCCGGCTGAAGGTCAATCGCGGTTTCCCCGTCCGTCTTGTCCTTATCGACCGTGACGCTGATCCACTTCTCCACAAACGGGTTTCCGCCGTAGATCGTAAACCAGTACGTGACTGCTGCCAGAGGAGCTTCTTTTTTCTTTACTTCGATTGTAATTCTCGTATCAATCATGGCCTTACCGCCTTTCTTTAAGTGATCTGCCACAGCGGTTCGAATGTCATTATAAATTGAAAAAACAGCGAACGAACCAAAACCAAAGTGGACTTTTGCCGAAGCAGGTTTGGCTCATTTGCTGTTTATAATTCTCGAATTAAGCACAGGCTCTGTACTTCTTCTACTTTATAAATAACACGAATTTGCCAAAATGTCAACACTTTTGTCAACACTTCTTGTTTTGTTCAATTTTGGGCTTTCTGTGGCTTCTGAGCGGTACCTCCTGTAAAAGTGCTTACTATTATATGGGTAAGAACTCGGATTTTAACGGAAAAACGTGGCATCGGGAGACTTATATTTGTACTCTCCCGTTACCGGATCACGGCGAAGCTCAATCAGAGCAGCCTGCAATACGCATCTTCTCTTGATGCAGAACTCGTCAACGGCAGCCTCGGTAGTCACGTAAACGTGTTCAACATCACCGCTTTCCAACAATGCGACAAGGTCATCACGGATCTTGATAGCTCCGGCCATGTTTTCAACCGCAACGAAAACAGCGGTCTCGACAACCTCATACTCTTCCGCTTTGCCTTTTTCACGGTTCGCGCTCCAGCGAGCCATTTCAAGGATGTGCTTTCTCGTTTTTTCAAACTTATCCGCAGAGATCAGAGCGGTGTTGTAACCGAGAAGCTGTGAGGTGAAGATGCACGCCTTCCGTCTGGTCTTAAGTCCTGTCGATTCCATCACGCGGGACGGGAAGATAATCCGCCCGGGCGAAACGGAAGTATTACCGAAGTCATCTGCATATTCACGGATATACTTGAACTTCGGGAAGTGAATCTCGATTGTCTTGTAGTACGGATCGAGATTCTCGACCGGAATGTTCGTCCGCGCGAACGCAACCATAAGGAAGTTCGCCACCGTAAGGCCGTATGCGGAGGTCTCGTCAAGCATCGGAAGGGAAAGCCCCCTCACGTCCGTTGCCGGATGCATGAACTGCGAGGCTACCAGGCGCGAGCCGTCCGCGGTAATGCACGAACAGGCGACGCGGATGTTATCAAGCGGACGCTCATAGTCCGTCTTGCCGGCACGCTGTTCCCGCTTGCACACAAGATGCAAGTGCTGAAACTGCTGCATCAGGGTGTCAATCATTGCCGGATCGGACGGCATGGATTCCTCTACCTCATATCCCTTATCAGCCTCAGTAACTTCGGCGAGCTTATCCTTTTCTGGACGGGGTTTTCGTGTCGGCACATACGTTCCTTTTCCGTCCGGAAATACGTAGCCGATGGTCTTGCCGAGCAAATTCATGCGGGTTTCATCAAGTCCCGTGATGTGAACCAGATAACTCGCACCCTTCGAAATGGCAATGCGCCCGAAAGAGAAGCGGGAGAACACCTTGAATTCGGTTCCCTTGATATGTCCGATCCAGCTTGTAACCCCCTCAAGACCTGCTGCACTCTGGAAGACACGGTCACAGACAACTTCAATCGAAGATTTAAGATAGCCTTCCGCAATTCTCTTCCAATTAGAATCAACGCTTTCCTTAACAAGATTCTTTCTCGAACAAACCCAGCCGGACTGAAGTTTAGGATCACGCGTATACTTTGCATCAGCATGATACAGAACCTCAACATCGACCACGTCGCCAACCTTTGCCTGTTCCGCAAGCGGGATCTGACTCTTCGTGCTCCAGTTCGCCCGCGACACGATTCCGACGATATCGAGATTGAAAAGATTAAGGATAATACGGTTGGACTGCACACCCTCGACAGTAGCCGGAATGACGTCTGTATATGAGTCAGCGCAGCCGCGCCCGGAAGAAGTCGAGGAAGGATTTTCCTCCTTCCGAGGCTTCTTGCCGCAGGCAGGCTGCGCAATATTTTTCTTCCCCCGTCGTGCCGGAGACGACAACCAGATGCATGAATAAGTGGCTTAGAAAATATAAAAGCCCGAAGAAGGAAGGTTCCTTCTCCGGGCTTTCTGTAAACGGGTGCGCCCCGGAATATTATCGGCTGTTTCTGCTCGAAAGAAGCCGAAGAATTCGAAGAAACAGGTTCGCGATATCCAGATAGATATCTACCGCACAATCCACGGCGTTGTCCATTGTTTTCGGGAACCGTTGCGAACGATATACATCATAGGCTATATAAAGGCTGAACAAACCTGCTGCAATCCAGGAGAAGATATCGTTCGAATAGCCCAATAAAAGCATAACGATTTCCGCCACAATCAATCCGATCAGGCACGGGAACAGAACACCGCCGATGGTAGAAACCAGTTCGGGCATTCCAATCGCGAACAGGGTCATTGCCGCGGTCACACACATCGTGATCAGAAATGCCGTGGTTACAATCTGAGAATCAACACCGCCGTAAACCTCCACAACAGTGGAGATAACCAAACCGAGCGGAACAACAATCATATTGTACCCGATAAAGGAAATGACTGCGCTTTTCGACTTGGCGGAAATGATGCTTCCCGCAATAAGCAATACAAAATACCCGACAAAGAAGGCAATGGGATTCACATAATTATATACATTGCCTACCGTCACACACAAAATGTAATTCAGAACTATTCCCCACAAAACTGCGCCGCACAGAACGAAATTGTATTTCTGATCGGAAATCCACTCTTCTGCGCTATGGACTGCATTCAGTCTTTCTTCTCTTCTTTCAGCTGCAAAATCTGACATTTTTTCCTGCCCCTTTCTTCGGGAACCTTGCTGCACCCTTCATGTTTCATATCGATATGTTGTCGTTGTGCTTGAAAGAGATATTACCACAATACTGCCGTCAAGTCAATCTCATTTACCACGGATTTAACATTTTCTTAACATTGCAAAGTAAACTGCTCTTCCGGATTGACCTTAGGAAAATGCTATGATAACATATCGGCAGGGGGTGATGGAATGAAGCTTTTTGAGACGGGAAGAAAAAGGGCAAGACTCACGGATGACTCGGTGTTCGCCCGCGAGATTTCTCCCACGGTGTTTAATCTGATCCAGGGCGGAATCGTGATCATCGGTCTGATTATTAACTGGATTTTCCTTGCTCTTATAGGGGATTCCATTAAGGACGTGAATCCGATTATTGTCGGCTTCTTTTATATTGCTATATTGGTTGCAGGCATTGTTTTCATGACGGAGGTCCCGAACACATTTATCGTATGTGTTGCTTATTATATGGTGGTCGCTCCGTTTGGCATTATTATTGCCTCAGTCATTGACCTGGCTTCTGCGAAATCCGGCACAGATGTCGTTCTGCAGGGTGTTTTGATTGCCACCTGCGTGACTTCGGCGGTAACCCTTTTCTCCTGCATCCTTCCGGACCGGTCCGACAGGTTTCTTGTACTGGCTGGTGTCGGCGGTGTCGGTTTGGCAGCCTCAATTGCACTCATTTTCGCGTTTGACTTTGAAATCAACATCTGGGCCTGGCTTGTAGCTATATTCTTCTGCTTCTGCTTTGTATATGATATGGCCCACTCGCATGAATTCTCGCGCACGGTGAAACATGCCGTCGACTGCGCGGTGGATATCTTACTGGACGTTGCATTCTTTGCAATCCGAATCCCGATTGTCCTGCTCAGCCCGTATTTCTCTTATTATCATTAAGATTTTGGGTTGCCGTTTTCACCATACAAAACAAAAACCCGCACGGCCTTTCGGTTGTGCGGGTTCTTATTTCTGTTTCGTTTCTGTAACTACTCTGCGTAGTTAAATCCCATCTTGATTGCCTTCGCATTCAGTTCCTTGAGGTCCTGATGACGGGCACTTACAATCTTGTCGATGATCTTGTCGATGTTCTCGGTGGAGATGATGCCGGTTTCCTTGATCATCTTGCCGACAAGAATCATGTTGGCAAGGGTAGGCATCCCGTTGTCGGCAGCGAGCTTCGTTGCGGGAACGCCGAACGCCGTAACATCGGTTCTTGCAACCGGGCGGGTGATCAGCGTCGAATCATAGAAGATTTTACCGCCGGGTACAACCGCGGGTTCGTATTTGTCAAGGGAAGGAAGGTTCATGACAACGAGGATGTCAGGGTTCGTAACAATCGGGGAACCGATGATCTCATCGCTGAATACAACGCTGCAGCTTGCCGTGCCTCCGCGCATCTCGGGGCCGTAGGAAGGAAGCCAGCTGACCTGCTTATCGGAAATCAAGCCGTCGTAAGCGCAGAATTTGCCGGAGAACAGAATGCCCTGTCCGCCGAAACCTGCAAAAAGCATACCGGTCTGTGCCATTTTACTTCTCCTCCTTCGTCTTGTCTTTGTAAACGCCGAGCGGATAGTAAGGAAGCATGTTCTCCTCAAGCCACTCCATGGCCTTCTCAGGCGTCTTGCCCCAGTTGGTCGGGCAGGTGGAAACGACTTCGATGAGGGAGAAGCCCTTGCCTTCTACCTGGTTCTGGAAGGCTTTCTTGATGGCCTTCTTGGCTGCCTTAACGTTCTTTACGTTGTTTACGGCAACACGCTCCAGGTAGGTCGGTCCTTCAAGCTGCGAAAGCATCTCGCAAATGCGAACCGGATAACCTACGGTGTTAACGTCACGGCCGTAAGGAGAAGTCTGGGTTACCTGTCCCGGAAGGGAGGTAGGTGCCATCTGACCGCCGGTCATGCCGTAAATGGCGTTGTTGATGAAAATAATCGTGATGTTCTCATTTCTCGCGGCCGAATGAACGGTCTCAGCCGTACCGATGGAAGCAAGGTCACCGTCGCCCTGGTACGTGAAAACGATCTTAGACGGATCGCTTCTCTTCACGCCGGTAGCAACTGCCGGAGCACGTCCGTGAGCGGCCTGAACCATATCACACTCGAAATAATTGTAGGTAAATACGGAGCAGCCTACGCTGGCTACGCCGATGGTCTTGCCCTCAATGCCGAGCTCGTCGATTGCTTCCGCAACGAGACGATGCACGATGCCGTGCGTGCAGCCGGGGCAATAATGAAGCGGAACGTCACACAGTGACTTCGGTTTCTGGAATACGATCTCACCCATTACTGTGCACCTCCTAACTTATTGGCTTCAATAATCTGAGCAAGTACCTGCTCGGGAGTCGGGATGCAGCCGCCTACGCGGTTCGCCATGAGAACCGGCTTCTTGCAACGGGTTGCAAGCTCAACGTCCTCAACCATCTGACCCATGTTAAGCTCAACGGTAACGAAAGCCTTAACCTTGTCGGCAATGGCGGCAAGAGGCTTCTTCGGGAACGGCCACAGGGTGATCGGACGAATCATGCCGACCTTGATGCCCTGCGCACGTGCTGCCTTGATGGCGTTACGGCTTACACGGGAAGCGATGCCAAATGCCACAACGCATACGTCAGCGTCTTCGGTCATGTACTCTTCCCACATGGGCTCGTTTTCTTCAATCTTCTCGTATCTCTTATAACGCTCAAGGTTCCACTGCTCAAGCTCCTCGGGAAGCAGAGACAGGGAGTTGATGATGTTGTGTTTTCTCTTGCAGTCCGTACCGGTCAAAGCCCAGGACTTGTCATGGTCTTCAACGGTGATGCCTTCAATCGAAACAGGCTCCATCATCTGGCCGAGCGTACCGTCGGCAAGAAGCATCGAAGGAACGCGGTATTTCTCGGCTACGTTAAATGCGTGCGCCGTCAGGCTTACCATCTCCTGTACGCTTGCCGGAGCAACAACGAAGAGGTGATAGTCACCGTGTCCGCCGCCTCTTGTGGCCTGGAAATAGTCGGACTGGGAAGGCTGAATGCCGCCGAGACCCGGGCCTCCACGCTCTACATTTACGATAAGTGCCGGAAGATCACATCCTGCCATGTAGCTGATGCCCTCTTCCTTAAGGGAAATTCCGGGGCTACTGGAGCTCGTCATAACTCTCTTACCGGTAGAAGCAACACCGATGCACATGTTAATTGCTGCGATTTCACTTTCCGCCTGAAGGAAGGTTCCGCCGATCTTAGGCATGCGCTTTGCCATGTAAGCGGCAACTTCGGTCTGGGGCGTAATCGGATAACCGAAATAGAACCGGCATCCTGCCATAATGGCTGCTTCGGCAATGGCTTCATTGCCCTTCATCAATACTTTGTCTGCCATGTTCTTAACCCCTTTCCACCGTAATTACGCAATCCGGGCACATCGTGGCGCAGAACGCACACGCGATACACTGGGACTGGTCGGTCATTTCCGCCGGATGATGGCCTTTTGCATTAATGACCGTCTCCGACATCCGAAGAATCTTCTTCGGGCAGGCTGCCACGCAGAGGCCGCAGCCCTTACAAAGATCCGTGTTGAACGTAACTTTGTTCATGTCTTACCTCCTGTAACTTAACTCACATTTTCCATGGAAAATGCTAAAACATGTACTTTTTCCTGCCTGCTCTTTCGAGTCTTTCCTGCATCGGACTCCGTCTCAGTCGTTCCACAAACGCTTATTCTGCAAGTGAAGCGGAACAACATTCGGAATCACCTTGCTGACTTCTGCCGCGAGGTCGGCCTTTACGGTCGTCATACGAAGCGGAAGTCCCGTGTCTGCTGCCATTTCCAAGGCATAGGCATGGGTTTTGATGACATCCTCCGCGGTCGTCTCCCGCCCGAGATTACTGTTGTTCACAATCCCGGTGAAAGGAATTCCTCCCGCGATTTCTATCTCACGCATGACCTCGAGGGTGCTTGCCGCATCCGGAGTCAGCGGACGATACTTGTTGATGACGAGGAGCATTTCGTAATTGTTCTCCTCAAGAATTGCAGGCGCATACCGCCCAAGCGCCAGGGCGCCGCGGTCATCCCCGCCGATATCCATAATCCCGTATCGGTTCTTCTGATCGACCAGGGAATACAGGGCCTGCGGAAGCGCCGGCACATCGACGTTCGAGTTGGCATATTCAGAACTAATCAGCGGTATTCCCGCTGCCTTCAGTTCCTCTTCGCTGTCCTTTGTGCGGTAATACGGATTCACGATATCAAGGTCCGCGATGACGACATTCTTCCCCTCTTTTTTGAGGTCGATTGCCATATTGACCGCAATATTCGTTTTTCCGCTGCCGTAATGCCCCGCAAAGAGCACCAAACGCTTAAAATTCATAACATCACCTTAACTTAATAACTATACCCTTTATCAACGAAAAATGCAACCGCTAACTTTATTTACGGCCGCGCCGGAAAAGTTAACCTGCGGGCTGCCCCAAGTGAAAGCTTGTTTTGGCGGGGGCTGTCTTGGCTTCCGTTACGGACTGATCTTGCTTTTTCTTGCGGCCGGTCCGTACCGTCCGGGAAGACTCCGGTACCATTACGGACTTAACCTTCCAAAACACTTCTCCGGTCCGTACCGCCTGAGATAGTCTTGCTTACCGAAAGGGCTATTTTGGCTTCCGTTACGGACTAATCTTGCTTTTTCCTATAACTCGTCCGTACTTTTCCGGATAGCCATGCTCCCTAAAGGACTTGTCGCCGCTTCCTTTACGGACTAATCTTGCTTTATACTGCGGCCGGTCCGTACCGTCCGGGAAGACTCCGGTACCTCTACGGACTTAACCTTCCAAAACACTTCTTCGGTCCGTACCGCCTGAGATAGTCTTGCTTACCGAAAGGGCTATTTTGGCTTCCGTTACGGACTAATCTTGTTTTTTCCTATAACTCGTCCGTACTTTTCCGGATAGCCACGCTCCCTATAGGACTTGTCTTGGCTTCCGTTACGGACTAATCTTGCTTTATACTGCAGCCAGTCCGTACGCTTTGGGAAGGCTCCGGTACCTCTACGGACTTAACCTTCCAAAACACTTCTTCGGTCCGTACCGCCTGAGATAGTCTTGCTTACCGAAAGGGCTATTTTGGCTTCCGTTACGGACTAATCTTGCTTTTTCCTATAACTCGTCCGTACTTTTCCGGATAGCCATGCTTACCTGAAGCTCTAGTCATGGCTTCCGTTACGGACTAAAGCCTATGAAGGATTTCTCCGGTCCGTAGTTTTCGGAAAACCACGCTATTCGAAGAGACTTGTCTCCGCTTCCGTTACGGACTAATCTTGCTTTTTTCTACAATCAGTGCGTAACTCCCGGGCTTCTGCCAAGCCCCGGTCCCGGTGCGGACGATAACAATCGCTGTCACCGGAACTTGCGGGTTGGCCGTATTCCCACATTTATAACTTGTTTCTCTGAATCTTGCCGCTGATCGTCTTCGGCAGCTCATCCATGAAGACAACGATACGAGGGTACTTGTAAGGAGCGGTGTGCTTCTTGACGTAGTCCTGGATTTCCTTCTTGAGTTCATCGGAAGGCTCGGTGCCCTTTGTCAATACGATGCTTGCCTTAACTACCTGGCCGCGGATCGGGTCGGGAGCTGCGCTAACGCCGCACTCAAGAACGTAAGGAAGTTCCATGATGACGCTCTCGATTTCGAACGGTCCGATACGGTAACCGGAAGACTTGATGACATCGTCGATACGGCCGACATACCAGTAGAAACCGTCCTCATCCTTCCAGGCAACGTCGCCGGTATGGTAGATGCCGTCGTGCCATGCTTCCTTCGTGCGCTCGGGATCGTTATAGTAGCCGCGGAACAGTCCGCAGGGCGTCTTCTCGTTCGTGTAGATACAGATCTCGCCGTTTTCGCCGACCGGTACGGGATTTCCGTCCGGATCGAGGATGTCGACTTTGTACTGCGGCGTAGGCTTACCCATGGAACCGAGCTTTCTCTTCTCGCCGTAAAGGTTGGCGATGACAAGCGTGGTCTCGGTCTGACCGAAGCCCTCGTGAATGCGAAGGCCGGTCTTCTCCTTAAAGACATTGTAAACCTCGGGGTTCAACGCCTCACCGGCCGTCGTTGCATGAACGATGGAACTGAGGTCGTATTTGCTGATGTCCTCTTTGATCAGCATGCGGTACATCGTAGGCGGTGCACAGAACGTCGTGATGTGGTACTGCGCGAACAGCGGAAGGATGTCCTCAGCATGGAAGCGGTCAAAGTCATATACGAATACGGGGGCTTCGCACAGCCACTGGCCGTACAGTTTGCCCCACAGAGCCTTGCCCCAGCCGGTATCGGAGATTGTCAGGTGCAGACCGTCGGGATCAACCTGATGCCAGTATTTTGCAGTCACATAATGACCGAGGGCGTACTTGTAGGAATGGCAGGCGATCTTCGGATATCCGGTCGTTCCGGATGTGAAGAACATGATGAAACGGTCGGAACCGCACGGGCTGTTCTCGACACGGTCGAAATGCGAGCTGTACATTACGTACTCCTCGTCGAAGTTACGCCAGCCTTCTCTGCTCTCGCCGACAACGATCTTGTGGATCAGTGTCTCGCAGCGCGGAGCCGCAAGGTCAACCTGGTTGGCGGTATCGCCGTCGCCCGTGCAGACAATTGCCTTGACGCCGGCGGATTTGAAACGGTATTCAAAGTCATGCTCCTGCAGCTGATACGTAGCCGGGATCGCGATGGCGCCGATCTTATGAAGCGCAAGCATGCTGATCCAGAATTGGTAGTGGCGCTTTAACACAAGCATGACGCGGTCCCCGGGCTCGATGCCCAAAGACTTGAAGTAGTTCGCGGCCTGACCGCTCTTCTTCATCATGTCATAGAACGTAAAGCGGCGCTCCACCTTATTCCGGTCAAGGTGAACCATTGCGAGCTTGTCGGGATTCTTCTTTGCGATTGCGTCCACAACATCGTAGGCAAAGTTGAATTTTTCTTCGTTCACGAAATCAATGGACTTCAGGCGGCCTTTTTCGTCCTCGACCGTCTTGATGAATTTGTCACAGACGAAGCTCTTCTTGGCGGTACGGCCTTCCACAAGCGTTTCCACAACCTCATTCTCGGCCACGTCCTCACCCGGCAATACTACCGCGATAAAGGTACAGTCCTGGTCGTTGATAGCGATCATGCCGTGCGGCGTCGAGCTGTTGTAGAAGATGCTGTCGCCCTCATGCAGGATTTCGGTGTGCTCGCCGACCTGCACCTTCAGGCAGCCCTTCATGACGATATCGAATTCCTGACCGCTGTGCTTGGTCAGATGAATCGGTTTCTTCTGCTGCTCAGCGGAGTATTCGTAACGAACCCAGTAGGGCTCACCGAGTCTCTTTTTGAAGTTCGAGGCAAGGTTCTTGATCAGGATGCCTTCCTCCTCGGAAGTAATCTGGCCTTCGCCCTTTCTCGTTACGGTATAGCTCGTAAGCTTAGCCGTATGGCCCTCAAGCAACGCGCTCATCTCTACGCCGAATGCAAGCGAGCACTTATGAATGAAGGTAAACGGCATATCCGTTTCGCCCGCCTCATAAGCTACGTACTCTTCCACGCTGACATCGGTTTTGTCAGCCATCTCTCCTTCGGTAAAGCCTGCAATCTCACGCATCTCACGGATACGCGCTGCGACTTCCTTCAGTTTCAGGTCCATGTCACCCATTTTCTTCGTCTCCTTTTCCATTATGAAAAATGCCACCGCCGCTTTTGCGGTCCGGTGTTTTGAAAGGATTTGTTCTTGGAAGCAAAAAAATAAGCCCGCCCCAAACGAACGTTTGAGACGAGCCTTTCACCCGCGGTACCACTCAACTTGCGTACAATGTACGCCACTCTTCGGATTCCAACAAATCCTATGCCTTGACGCGGCACTTACGGAAGTTCTTAATAGCCTTTCGGTGTTCAGACCTTCAGCTCGGAAGGGATAGGTCGATTCGTTCTGCAATACCGGTTCACACCAACCACCGGCTCTCTGAAAATGCGTTCCCGAGACCGTCTTCGTCACAGCCTTTGAACGATATATTGTTGTAAAATTAGGCACATTATAAGACCTTTCCGGTCAGTTGTCAACAGGTTTTTTGTTTTTTTCAGCGCTGCCCGTTACGTTGCGGGCGTTCCTTTCTTCCAAAAAGCTTCCAGTTCATCGGCCACATCGGTTCCGGAGGATTCTTCCGTCCCGGATTCCTTCACCATATCGATGGCATCGCAAACGATTTTGAGGGTTTGGGACACACGTTTCGTTTCATACTCCAGATTCATTTTATCGATGTATCCGAGATACTCCGGCGGTTCAAAATGGTCGATGCCGGTGTCAATCAAAAGAAAAACCCTGTCATGCGTGAACCCTGTCACGAAAGGGGCGCCAACCGATTTTGCGAGCTTCATGACAGCATTCCGGCAATCGGCGGTCAGGATTTCCCGGGCTTCCGAAGAATCGTGAGAAAGGCATCGGAAACTCTTGTCAAATGCCTTGTCCCCCGTCGTAAAAAGATACTTCGCTCGAACCTCTCCGTCAGACCGGCGGATCTTCTCCTCAATCTCCTCAAACATATCTTCCGTGTAAATATACAAAACAGAAGAAAACTTCAAAGGGTTTTGAAAGTCGATAAACTGTCCGGTAAGGAGAGTCTCCGTCGAGTATTGATTCTCATACGTCGAGGCAACGGAAGCCTTCAGATTGGCGCGTCGGAACGCGATTCCTTTGTAGAATCCGTGTAACAGATTCGTGCTTTTTGCGAAATAGGCATAGGGCAGTACCTCACGAAGCGGGATCTCGTCCTCCTCAAGACCTTTGTCCGGCTCGAAAGAATAATGCCGGAACAGTTCCTGCGCAGCCTGTCGGACGACAAGCTTTTTGAACGCTGTGTCATATTCCTTTTCCCGCTCCTCCATGGCAGCGTCCGCGGCAAACTCCCATTTTAAACTCCATGCAGAAAGAATTACGGCAAGGACAAATACCACCGCAAATGCAGGGGGCGAAATGAATCCCAGAAGCAGAAAGAAAAGCGGAGTAAGAATCGACAAAAGCCGAAGCACGGCATACAGGCTTTCCCTGCTGTGAAAGCGCGCGATTTTCTTTGCTTCCTGCGTCAGTGCCTCGGGCGTGATCATCGAATAGTCTTTCAAAACGTTTACTCCTTGAAGATATCGCGGTCGATTGCCAGCGAATCAATGACGTTGCAGATTGCCCTCAGTTCACGGCGGGTCTTCTCGATCTCGAGCTCGGGCTTCAGCGCCTTGTATATGGTCGGCTCCATTGTGTCCTTTCCGCTGCTGACTGCGATATGGAGCGAATTATTGACAAATCCCACCATGAACGGATGCATGAAATCAGCCTGCAGCAGTTTCAGCATCTGCATTACGCGGGGCGTCAGAAGGTAGAAGGCCTCGGCGTCGTTCTGACAGGTGACGTCGAACATTCTGTTGAATTCAAGATCTTCCGTCTCAAGTTTGTGGCGGCGTTCTCCGCTTCTGTTGAACAGACGGCTCGTCTTCTTGTTCGAGAATCCGAAGGCTTTTGAAGTTACCTGCACATCGGAAACGAACGATTTATTGTAGGAAAATACCATCCATGTTCCGCGAAGGTATACGGTCGTATGACTGCTCTTTCCCGTTGAGGTGTGCTGCGCGATATACATGTCGGCGCGGCGGAACGGAACGCCCCGGTAGCGCCCTTCCACAAGGTCCTCACTCTTATACCGATTGCCCATATACATGATGCCGGTAGCCTGAATTTCCTTGTAGTCAAAGCCCATGCCCGGATAATAATTGTATTCATCAAACATTCCCGCAGCGGCACGGTTTACCACAAGCGCCTTATACTCCTTCCGATAGGCAGCGTTTCCTTTTCCGGCAATCAGCCAGCAAACTACTCCCGGAATCATCCCAAACAGGATGAAAAGGGGATTAAAGAAAAGCGGATGTTTCGCCATCAAAACAATCGGCAGAATCAGGCCCGCAACAAGCAGGATTAATCCGACGATACCCAGTGTCACCAGTTGCTTCCTCGTTTTATTAAGTCTCTCCCAGTCGTTCATAGCCTTCTTTCTCCTCCTTGTTCGTTTCCCCGTATGATTCGTACGCGTCAGCCTCCGAAATCTCCCCCGCCGGGGCATCGTAACCCGTTTCGTACGGCTGATTCTTTGTTTTTTCCAACTCCGCCATTACATAATCCGCAAAAATGCTCCGGCTCATGATCAATTCATCGATAATCTCGCAGATAACGCTGAGATCTTCTTTTATGCGGCCAAGCTCCGTGTCAAGGCTTGCGTCTTTCCTTACGGGAGGCGCGGCCGTATCCATTCCGTTTATGACAACCAGATGAAGTTCTCCGTCAACCCATCCCATGACAAATGACACACGCCTCAGGTAACGCATCGCCAGTAATTTCTTCCGCACCCCCGGCGTCAGAAGGGATAAAGCCTCTTCATCGTTCTGGCAGGAACAGGTGAATTCGCGGTCAAATTCCTCGTCACCCGTCAACAGGATATGCCGCTTTTTCTCTTTTGAAGTAAGAGCACCCGTCCTGATCCGGCTCTCGGTTTTCATGAAACCGCAAGACACCTGAAGGTCGGTCGTAAACGGTTTCGGGAATGTGAAAACCGTCCAATTGCCTTTGGTGCTCATACTTATGTTAAGCATCGTCTTTCGCAGGGCAAAGTCGGCACGCATGAAGCCCACATCATGGTACAGGCCTTTGATCAGATCATCACTTCGAAAACGAAGCGGAACCGTTATCAGTCCTTTGTCTCTGAGTTCTCCTGCGGAAAATCCCCGGTCAATATGGAATTCATGCTCATCAAACAGTTCGGAAGCAACCATGTTCATTACAGAATTCTTATATGACCTGTTATATTTCTTCCGTGTTGTTTTTTCTAACAGGTAGCCTCCGATGCAAAAGATGAAGGCAAAAATCAAAAAAGCCGCTGTTTTCGCGGAAAGGCCCCCCGGGCTGGGAAGATCCCACAGTATGCCGATAAAGCCCCACGCAAAAAGAGAAATCCCGAGAAGCTGCGCCGCCGTGCCGGTCTTGGTGCAAATATCGGTTTTCTTTCGCATTTTCCTGAATTCCTGTTCCGTAATCATTGCCTTTGAAGTCCCCCGTCGAAGCCGGTGCTTTCGTTGTACGAATATTCCTCGAGCGCATACTCGGAAAAGATGCTGCGGCTCATGATCAGTTCGTCAACCACTCTTCTTGTCAGAAGCAGTTTTTTGCGCATTTCCGCAATCTCAGCCTTATAATCTATTGTCCTGTTAAGCTCATAACCAAACGGCACAAACGCATTTTGGACAATGAAATGCAGCGTATTGTCCTTCCAGCCGATAATCATCGGGAGGTTGACATCCCGGTAGAGACAAATCAGACGTTTTCTGATTGCCGGGGTCAGGAGCGTCATGGCTTCCTGCTCGTTTTGGCCGGAGCAGGCAAATATGCTGTCAAACTCGGGATCCCCCGTTGTGAAAAGATGCCTTTTCTTGCTTTTCTTTGTGAAAAATGAGCGGTTCACCCGGCTTTGGTCAAACATGCCTTCCGTCGTGAGCTGCAAATCGTATGTGAACGGTTTCGGGAAAGAGTACATTGTCCATGAACAATAGGCAGCCTTTTCACCAAACGGGTAACTAATTAGTTGGACATCTCCGCGGTAGAATTTCACGTCATTAAATTCCCCGATCATCATATCATCACTCAGAACGTTTTCATAAGTCCACGCCATATCCGCGTCATCTATCGCAGACTTCGTGAACCCGGAATCCGGGTCATATGAGAAGCTGTCAAACATGCCTTCCGCTGCAGCTTCCACAACACCTTTTTTGACTCGCCTCGTAAATTCCTTTGTAAGGATTTTCCCTGCCAGAAAACCTCCCGCAATTAGTATCGCACTGAGAACGCATATAACAAGTGCGGGGATGGAGCCCTCATGACCCAGCAGAAACGACAGCAAAAGGCCCGGGACACCAAAAATAAACATGCATTCCCGTAAACAGCCTTTCTTATACAGACTCTTTTCCTGAAACTCTTTCAGTTCCTCAATTGTCATTTCCTCAATTGTCAGTTCTTCCGATGCCATTGCTTTACCGGGTTCCTTCCCCTGCTTTTAATGTGCCCCGACTTCTTCCGAATCGGTGCTGTTCTGTTCCGCTGCAAGCATCTCCGTTATATAATCCGCGTAAATGCTGCGGCTCATAATCACATTATCAATGATTTCGCAAATGATGCTCAGATCCTTCGCAGTCTCCGTACAGGACTCCGAAAAAGAGAATTCATGAAAGTACCTGGGCTGATCACAGATTCCTTTTCCGCTTTCCCAAATCAGGTGAATGTTGTTTCCTATCCATCCGATGATAAATCGCACCCCGGTCTTTCTGCGCAGCTCAAACAGTCTCTTCATGACCATCGGAGAAAGCATTTTTATAGCCTGCGGAGGGTTTTGCGACATGCAAACGAAGAAGTTGTCAAACTCGTCATTCCCGGTTTGAAAAGGGGTTTTCGGCCTTTTGGGGGATAACGGAAGAACGCTCTTTCCTTCCGTGTTCCAAATATAGGATCTGCTGTACACGACAAGATCGGTTTGAAAAGCTTTCGGGAAGGAGAAAATAGTCCAACTGCCCCTGAAATTCTTCTCCCCGCTCATTATCGCCGACGGCAGGTTAATATCAGCGCGGACAAATTGAATGTCGTGGTATTCCCCTGTCAGTAAACAATTCGTACCGAAGTCTCGCGGGATTTCCACCACTTCCTTTTCCATCAAGGCTTCGCCATTCAAACCGCGGTCCGGGTAGAAAGAACATTTTTCGAAAAGGGACGACATGGCATTTTCCACAACAAGTCTCCGACATGGCTTAAAAGCCTTATTAAACACCGGAATATATATGTAACTGACGAACAACGCTGCTAAGCCTGTCACTAAGCCTGGCATACGAAATACGATGTCAAGCATTTCCGTGTCATCCGCTACTTTGTTAATCGAAATTATCACAGTCACAATGAAGACCGACACCACGAATGCAATCATAAGCCCTACGACAATCCGCATCCGCCTTCTGATTCTACGAATTTCATCCCATCCTTTCAATGTGCTCCGGCTCCTTCCGAATCGGTGTCATTTTGCTCCGCAGTAAGCAGCTCCGTTACATAATCCGAGAAAATGCTACGGCTCATCATCATTTCATCAATGATTTCGCATATGATGTTGAAATCGTTTTTGGTTTTCTCAATCGCCGGACCAAAAGCCAGCTCTTTGCCTTCTCCCGGAGCAGCGGTATCGATTCCGTTCTCCACAATCAGATGAATATTCTGATCCACCCAGCCTATGACAAAGGAATACCCCGTCCGTTCGTGGAAGTTCAGCAGTTTCGACATTACCGTCGGTGTCAGGAGGGTCCGTGCTTCTTCTTCATCCTGTGCCGAGCAGACAAATTCCTCGTCAAACGCCTCATTCCCGGTCGTGAAAACCTGTCTCTTTTTATCCTTCGAAGTGAACAGGCCGCGGTTAATCTTACTGTGCTTTTTCAAATTCCCGCAGGTTACCTGCAGATCGGAGTGAAACGGTTTTTGGAAAGAGAACATGGTCCAATTCCCTTTGAACACCTCACCGGTAAAATCCTTCTGCATTTCTATATCGGCGCGGATAAAGCTGACATCATGGTATGTGCCGGAAAGCATGTCATTGCTTTTGAACCCGTCCTTTATTTTCAGAAGACCCTTTTCCTCCAGAACTTCTTTGTCAAACCCTTCACCAGGCCGGTAGGAATACTCGTCAAACAATTCCGAAGCTGCTTTCTCCACAATATGCTTTTTGTATTCCCTTGTAAACTCCTTCCCATTCGAACACAAGGCCATGATGGAAATTGCCATGCCTGCGATTCCCAGAATGAGAAATAAGACCCAGCTTCTGCGCAACCACTCCATCTCAGCCGCGACCTTTTTCCCATCGATCCCATAGGCGTAGCCAAGACCCATCAGAAACGCGCTTATTATAAACGCGATAGTGCTGAAATGACCCCGGCGGTCTGCTGTTAGTTTCATTCTTTTGAGTTCTTCCCTGCTCTTCACTGTCTTACTGTTCCCTCCACTGCTTCCGTCTGTTTCAGATTTTCCATCTCGGACATAACATAATCAGCATATATGCTACGGCTCATCATCATGTCGTCAATGATTTCACAGATGATGCCGAAGTCTTTCTTTGTCTTTTCAATCTCTTCCTCGTCATAAATCTTTCCGGAGGATTTCAGCTCCGAAACAATGTTTCGGTCGGTTTGAATGATCAGATGGATGTTATTCTTCACCCAGCCGATAACGAAGGAGTATCCGGTCCTCTTCCGAAAGCGTAAGAGCTTGGTCATCACCGACGGCGTCAAAAGGGTTGCCGCTTCGTTCAAATCCTGAGCCGAACAGGCAAACTGCTGGTCAAACTGCTCATTTCCGGTAATAAAACGGGTTCGGCGTTCCGAATCGGATATGAAAATCCCGGTCTTGAGATTACTCTGATCCGTCAGCGAACCGCAGGACACCTGAAGCTCGGTCTTAAACGGTTTGTTAAAGGAGAAAATGGTCCAGTTCCCTTTAAACCGGTTCTTGTAACCCAGTTCAATATCGGCGCGGACAAATTGCACGTCATGATATTCACCGGTGATCAGGTCATCTGATCCGAAATCGAGTCCGAGATTCAGCAGCCCCTTCTTCTCCAATTCTCTCTGGTTAAATCCGAGATCCGGATAAAACGCGAAGGTTTCGAACAAATCCGCGGCCGCGGTTCCCACGATGATCTTCTTATAATCCTTGTTGAAATCCTTCAGATATCGATCTCTGAAAATACTCGAAATTCCGATGAAAACGGCTGATGCGACAAAGCAAAGACCAAACACCGCTCCAAGGTAATCTTCTTCCTTTAAAAAACCCGCCCACATAGGCAAAAGCGCAAGACATATGCCTGCACCGATTCTCAAACGTCTCTCCCAAAGCTCCGCCTTCCGCTCCAGTTCCCGGATTTCCTCAAGGGATCTGATTGTTCTATCGTTCTCGGTTGCCTTAATGAGCCATTCTTTCTTTCTTTTCATGCTCTTACTGCCTTCTCAATCCTTCCCCGAGGATCGGGTCTGTCTGTTCTTCTATGGCATTTCCCATAAGAGCGAACTCGGAGAAGATCCGGTTGCCCATGATAATCTCGTCCACGATGTCACACACGAAACGCAGGTCATTCTTGGCCCGTTCGATTTCCTTAAGAGGATTTCCGTCCATCTGCCGTCCCGGATGAACGGTGTCTTTTTTGTCTTCAACAATGACATGAAGCCGGTTGTCAATCCATGCAACGGCGAAGGGATAGCCGGTCTTCTCGTAAAACCCCATCAGCTTTCTCATCAGCTGCGGTGTCAAAATGGAGAATGCATCCGCTTTATCCTTACAGCTGCATAAGAAGACCTCGTCAAACGCCGCATTTCCCGTCGTTATTAGTTTACTGTCCTCATCCCGGTACCGGAAGTACTCATGTAATTCGCGCGCTTCGTTGACGGGCTTGTATGTTGTAATCCACAAATCTCCCGGAATCTTTTCGGGAAATGTGAACACGTTCCAGTTCCCGACAAACTTTCCTCTCACCAGTCCGCCGAGTCTTCCTCCGATTTCTATGTCAGCTCTCGCGAACCGGATGTCCTGATAGATTCCTTCATAATAATCGTCACTGTAAAACAGCTTGCCGTAAAGATTCATCAGCCCGGTTTCCTTAAGCACTTCCGGATCAAACCCGGTTTTCGGCAGATAAGTGAACTCATCAAACAGTCCGGCCGCCGCCTCCTTAGCGATGGTAGCCTTATAGGCTTTATAAAAGCGCCTCGGCAGGTATTTCATCAGGATTCCGATCAGAAGGATTCCGATTCCGTATACGGTCATGAGCAGACTTAACGGGAGGGCTCCCGCACCATGCTTTGCCGCAAAGAAGAATACGGCCGGAAATAGGAATACCCAGAGTAACGCCGTTGTAATCCAACCCTTGTCAGACTTCAGGGCTTTCTCCTGCAGAAATCTGATTTCTTTCAAAGAGCTCACTGTCTTCTATATCCTTCCTCATTTTGCATATCGCCTGTCTCCCGATACTGCTCAAGAGCATACTCGGAGAAAATGCTACGGCTCATGATCAGTTCTTCAATCACTCTTCTGATTGAGAAAAGGCTCTTTTTCGTTTCTTTTACCATCGAATCCAGGTCCGGCTCGGGACTGAGCTTAATCCCGGACGGGGCTATCGCATTTTTCGTAATGAAATGCAGCTCATTGTCTTTCCAGCCGAAAATCATCGGAAGTCTCGAATCCCAATAGATGCGAACCATTCGTTTTCTGACCGTAGGAGTCAACAGCGTCATGGCTTCGGCCTCATCCTGCGCCGAGCAGATAAACACTTCGTCAAAGGCTTCATCTCCGGTCTTAAACAGATGCCTTTCTCTGTAATGCGGAGTAAAGAAGCCTCTGCCCACACGGCTGTGGGGCCTTAAATCCCACGAAGTGACCTGCAAATCATGTGAGAATTCCTTCGGAAACTTAAAAACGGTCCAGGAGCCGTTGAAATCGTCCTGTACAAGCTCCATGACCAGCGTTGAAGAAGGAACAAAAACATCGGCTCTCCGGAAGGAAATATCATTGTACTCCCCGGTCATCAGGTCATCGCTGCGCAGTTCCTTCATCAACATCATTCTGGCCTCATAAAGATCATCCAAAAAGAAGCCGCTCCCGGGCTGATAGCGGAAGCTGTCGAACATTCCCTCTGCCGCTGTTTCCACAATGTAAGTCTTCACTTTTTCGGTATACTTCTCCCGAGTGTGAGTCATCCATATGACAGTGCCTAACATCACACTTATGGTCAAAAGGAAAAGGTAGACATAGATTTCTTCTTCGTTTTCTACAGCTCCATAAAACACAAGAGCCGTGAGAATTGTGTATAGAAGCAGCAAAACCCGACATACAAATCTTCGGACAAGAGACTTTTCCCGGAGGGCTTTCAAATCTTCTCTGCTTATTCCTTCCGACTGATTCTTCTTCATGGTTGTTCTGCCCGATTACCCGGGCTTGTTTCCTCTCTTATCATTTTATGGAAGTATAGCATGTGTAAATATCGTTTACCACAAAAACTCAGGGATTTAACATGGATTTAACAATTGAATCATAACAACACCCTTCAAGCCGTTCTGATCAGCTTGAAGGGTGCGGTTTACTTATTCGAAACGGCCTTCGTCGGTTCCTTCGTGGGCTCCTTCGTCACATCCGTCCGGCTTCTCCGGCATGCGCCTGTGCCCATGCGGCCTGCCGTCATGTCCGTGCGGTCCGCCTTCGCGGCGATGCATCCTTTCTTTTTTAAAGCCTCCGACCGTACCCGTGGCAGTGAACAAAAAGGCAAATAACACCCAACCGATCAGTGTCAGAGTCTCCAGAAGTTCCTCCTTGATTCCGCCGAAAAGTCCTGTAGCATTCATATCGGTGTAAACGGTTGCCCCGAACACGAAAAACAAGCCTGCCAGCGTAACCAGAATGCAACCGACCTGTCCCATGATATGACATCTGCGGATCTTAAAGAAACGTCCTCTCATAATGAAAAACCATAAAAGAGAAAACAGCCCGAAGAACAATGCCGCACCGATCACATAATTCACAATGTCATACGAGTAAAGCGTCCCGTCAAGAAACGATGCGCCGTCCGTAGCGTTCCCGGTATCCTTAATCTCCGAAAGCTGAATCTCGCTGCATACGAAGGAAAGTCCTGCCGCCAGCGCCCAAAACAGCGTCACAATCAAAAACTGTCTCCAGGAATTCCTCTTTGGTCTCTCTTCCATGCTCTTTTACTCCCTTTCTGATGCAATCCTTAACAGATTTATTATATCGGAAAATGAGGATGCTTACAAGAGGTGTCAGCCATCTTTATCCTCTTCTTTCCTCCCGAAGCGGCCTGTCCCAAAACACCTCCTTACCTGCCGTCAAGAGGCGGCAGCTCGTGAATGTCATAGTTTTCGTAGTAGATATCAAAAGCGGTTTCGATGTTGCCCGATATTTCAATCAGCGCGCCCGCCTGGAACATCCTCGAGAGGGTGCCCGCAGGGGCTTTCCATGCGGCGTTTGAAACGACCTTTACACGGGCTTCCTCCGATTCGGAATGAAGCATCGATTCCGCCTCAAAGACCAAAATGCCGGTCGGAATGTGATAATCGCTTGAAATGATGGCAAGTTGCTTTACCTGCGGATGCTTTTCATGCAGAAGTGCAAGCGTATTGATGGCATTCTGCGCGGTCGTAAGAGACTTGTCTTCAACGATGATTCGCTCCGGCGCGATGCCCTTTGCAATCAGCCATTCCGCCATCTTTCCGGCTTCCGTCGCCTCGGGGTTATTCAGCGCCGTGCCGCCGCCCGTGCAGACAATCAGGGCGTTCGGATACTGATTCGCACATTTATAAAGCACCTTCAGCCGTTCCTTCAGCTCTGTCAGCATTCCGCCGTCGGAATCCAGCTGGAAGCCGAGAGCGACGAGACAAAGCTCGTCCGTATCGGGCAGGCCGTCCGGAAGGCGGTCAGAATTCACGGGGGTCTCGTCTATCGACTGCCACAGCTTTACGATGCGCTCCCAGCGCTCTTCGTCTGCAGCATCTATCTCCTTAAGCTCCGTCAGGAGGGTATTCACACGGTTCTTTGAAATATCTCCGAAAGCGCCGTAGGCTGCGAGCATCTCATCGATGATGCTTCGCTTGCTCCGCTTTGTCACGGGTTGTCCGGGTTTCTTTTGTTCGGGAGTCGGCTCCGCCTGCTGTTCTTTTTCGGGTGTGGGTGTCACATTTTCCTCATCGGAAGTCTTCTGAGCTTTGCAACCGGCAAGTCCGAAGACGAGACACAGCATCAGAATGACCGAAATGACCCGATTCCGTTTGCTCTTCATTACGCGTTCCTTTTCCTCCGTCCGCGGGGGACGTTAGTTTTCTGACATCGGTTTCATTATAACAGAATCCGCCGTGAAAGACAACGGAACTTCCGCTCGGTTATTTCTTGAATCAGCCGCTGTTCTATGGTACAATAACAGAATCAAACAGAAAAGGAAGGTCAATTCCATGGGACTCTTTGATAAGAAATACTGTGATTTTTGCGGTAACAAAATCGGTCTTCTGGGCAACAAAAAGCTCGAGGACGGAAACATGTGCAAGGAATGTGCTTCGAAGCTTTCTCCGTGGTTCAGCGAGAGACGCCACAGCACCAAGGCAGACATCCAGCAGCAGCTTGCCTATCGTGAGCAGAATAAGGCTGCGGTTGCCGCTTTTCATGTCACGAGAACGCTCGGTAAGTACACCAAGCTGTACATCGATGACAACGCGCGTAAGTTTATGGTGACCTCTTCCACCGATCTGGCGAAGGCCAACCCCGATGTGCTTGATTTTGCGCAGGCACTCGGCTGCGATCTCGACATTCAGGAAAGCCGTAACGAGCTGAAGCAGAAGGACCAGAGCGGCCGTCTGGTCAGCTACAATCCGCCCAGATATGAGTATTCTTATTACCTGAAGGCGAAGATTCGCGTCAGCAATCCTTACTTCGACGATATGGAATTCGGTGTTTCGAGCGGTTACATCAAGACCGGCGAACAGCAGATGACTGCGAATCCGAACGGCTGGAACATCCATACGACCGGCTTCGGCACCAATCTCCGCACGAAGGAGTATTATGACTGCCTGAACATCGGCACGCAGATCAAGGATGCCGTCGATCAGATGAAGAACGCCGCCGCTTCCGGCTTCCCGATGAGAAATGATACGCCCGCTCCCGCTCCTGCACCGGTTGCTCCGAAGGAACCTGTAATCTGCCCGTTCTGCGGCGCTAAGACCGTTCCCGAGAACGGCTGCTGCGAGTATTGCGGTTCCCGCATCGAATAAACTGTTCGGGGGACACCCCATACGGCGTGTCCCCCTTATTATGAATTTGGTAATGAAAAGAGGATAATTATGAAGAACTGGCCCGGATATGAACACGGCATTAATTTCGGCGGATGGCTCTCCCAGTGCCGCCACACGGAAGCGCATTACGATTCCTTCATCGGCGCGGACGATTTCAAGAAGGTGGCTTCCTGGGGACTAGACCACATCCGCATCCCCGTAGACTACGATCTCTTTCTTGCGGCAGACGGCTCATTTCTTACGGACCGCTTCCGCTATATCGACTTTGCGATTGCACAGTGCCGCTTAAACGGCCTCAATATGATTCTTGACCTGCACAGAACGCCCGGGTTCTCATTTGACCCGGGCGTGAAGGAGAACGGTCTCTTCGAGCTTCCGGAGTGTCAGGAGACGTTCTACCGGATCTGGGAGGAGCTTGCGAAACGGTACGGCAAGGATACCGACTGCGTTGCGTTTGAGCTTCTGAATGAAGTGACTGCCAAAGAGTACAGCGAGAGCTGGAACCGCGTCGCGGACACCTGCATCAAAAAGATTCGCGCAATTGCCCCTGATATGGATATCCTCGTCGGCGGTTATTGGAACAACAGCGTCGAGGCGGTTCGCGATCTCGGCATGCCGCAGGACGAGCACATCGTTTACAACTTCCACTGCTACGAGCCTCTTCTGTTCACGCACCAGGGCGCGACATGGATTGCTTCCATGGATCCCGCATTCCGCTGCCCGTTCGGCATGACCTACCGGGAGTACGCCAAGAAGAGCGTGGAGCAGCTCGGTGCTGCATTCTCCGCTTCCTTTGACCGTTTTGACCCGGACGCGACTCCGGACGAAAGCTATTTCAATACGCTCTTTCAGGACGCCATCCGGGTTGCCGAGGAGAGGAATGTCCGGCTTTACTGCGGTGAGTACGGCGTAATCGACCGCGTCGATCCCGAGGAGGCGCTGCTTTGGTACCGCGCCTTTCATAAGACGATGCGACGCTATGCCATCGGCTCCGCCGCCTGGAGCTACCGCCGGATGGATTTCGGCATTGACGATGCCCGAATGGACGGCGTAAGAGACCGGCTGCTTGCCGTGATGAAGCACGAGGATTAAGCGTAGCATTTTCCGGAAAATGAAAAGAGCTGTTGCGATTTGCAACAGCTCTTCTTTTGTGCAGTTGATGGGACTTGAACCCACACCCAAGTACATGGACATGAACCTGAATCATGCGCGTATGCCAATTCCGCCACAACTGCAAGCAAAAGATATAATATCAGTTTTCCTGCGTTGTGTCAACTCAAAATTTCGCGAATTACTTATCCTCGGCGTAATTGACAACCGCGGCGATTAAGGCGAAGACAACCCCGGCAATCGGCCAGATAATCCAGGATTTTCCCCAGCCGTCGAAAGCGAATCCCCAGAAGAGAAATCCCGCGGTGGCAGCAAGCCAGTAGGCCGGTGCAATCACCTGCATCAGGGAATGTCCGCTGCGCGCCTTCTTCGCCTTGGTGAAATCTCCCTCCTGAAGGAGCTTGCTGTAGCCGTTACTGATGATGCCGGCAGTTACAAACAGTCTCACGCCGAAAGCAATCAGGATCAAAAGAACCGAAACCATGAGAATCGTAACACCGTCGTTTCCGAAGAAGGCTCCGGCGACTACGGCCACGACGCCCCCGAGAATCATAAGAACTCCGGTCGTAATATGCGAAACAAAGGTCGGGTGATATGCTTCCGCGCGTTCGCGAACCATTCCGGTCACGCCGTAAGCCGTGTCAAATGCTTCCGTATCCATCCAACCGTACCGGCTGTTTGCAATTCCCGAGGGAATGAACAGCGCAAGCCCTGTTGCGATAAATCCGAAGAGCGCAATCACACCGATGGCCGAGGCCGTATTTTCCGTAACGGAAAGCCAGCCGGCCTGCTGAAACCCGAGAAGCAGCAGAAGCGGAACCGGGCAAAGGACGCAGAATACCACGCCGAGAGAAATCTTTTTGGAAAATGTGCGGTTATGTTCAAGGTACTCGTTGGCATCCTCTAAGGAAACCGTTCTTGAACTGATTCCGAACTCGTCCGCATTGTCCTGCGTACGGACGCCCTCTTCATCTTTTAATAAGTAATCGGTGCTCACGCCAAACAGTCTGCTCATCTCGAGGATGCGCTGCAGATCGGGAACCGACTGCGCGCTCTCCCATTTGCTGACGGCCTGTCTCGAAACACCGAGCTTGTCTGCGAGTTCCTCCTGGGACCAGCCGTTTTTCTTTCTTTCATCTATTATTTTGTCTGCAAGTATCATATTGATTTCCTCCATTCGTTTCTGACATAAGCGCTTTGTCTTTTGTGCCTTTACCATATCAGAAACGCCGGTTACATGCCATAAAGCGTGCTTGGAAATGTGTCAACCGGCAGTTGCAACTGCCGGTTTCACAGGCTTACACAAACTTCCCAAGGTCCGCAAGAGTCTCCGCCACGCCGTCCAGGTACGGAAGCATCTCGTCAGCCGGTGTCTGATCCGGAACCATGACGACCTTGCATCCCGCCCGGTAGGCGGACATCACGCCGTTCGGCGAATCCTCAACCGCGAGGCATTCCTCCGTGGGAAATCCCACTTCTTTACTTGCCAGCAGATACACATCCGGAGAAGGCTTCCCCTCTGCGACCTGCGTCGCGCTGATGATCCGGTCAAAATACTGCAGAATCCCGACCTCCGTCAGATACCGCTCTGTCCGCTCAATCGGAGAGGCCGTCACGACAACGGCCGGAATTCCGCGTTCCTTAAGCTCCGTCAGGATTTCCACCGCGCCGGGCTTTCTCTGAAGCCCGTCAATCCGAAGCTGCGCTTCCATCATCTCGGTCCGTTTGGCGCGGATTGCCTGGTAATCCGTTTCCGGTCCGAACCATTCTTTAAGCTGCGCCGGAGCGAAAGGCCGCCCGAGACTTCGCATGGAAAGTGCCTGCCCGTCACTCATCTCATATCCGAATGCCGCGGCTGCCTTCGGCCAGAACCGGCGGAAATACTTTTCGGTATCGATCAAAGTTCCGTCCATATCGAAAAAGACAATCTTAATCATGCTATTTGTTTCTCTTTCCGCAAGCCCTGCCTGCCGGTTTCTTCACAAGTCCTGCGATTTCGGTTCCGGCAAGACCGTTCTTCACACCGAAATAACCGAGAATCGTCTGCGCAATATCGGAAAAGCAGTCCCGCGTTCCGAAGTTTCGGCCTGCTGCCACATTCTTTCCGAAGGCGACAAGCGGAATGTATTCGCGGGAATGATCGGTTGACGACGTCGCCGGATCGCAGCCGTGGTCAGCCGTTATCATCAGAATGTCGTCATCGCGAAGCTTCTCAAGCATCTCGGGAATCTTCGAATCGAAGTAACTGAGCGCCTTCGCATATCCCGGAATGTCGTTCCGGTGTCCGTACTGCATGTCGAAGTCCACAAGGTTCGTGAAACAGAGCCCCTCAAAATCCTTATCCATCTCTTCAAGCGTGCGCTCGATGCCTTCCGCGTTGTTCTGCGTGCGGACATACTCCGTGATGCCGCTCTCGGCGAAGATATCAATGATTTTGCCGACGGAATGAACCGCATACCCGGCCTCTGAAAGCACATTCAGCATGGTCGGCGGCGGAACAAGCGAGAAATCATGGCGAAGTGCCGTTCTCGTGTACGGCCACTCTCCCGTGAAAGGTCTTGCAATGATTCGTCCGACGCCCCACGGCCCCTGACAAATCTCACGCGCAATCTTACAATACTCATAAAGCTGCTCGGTCGGAATCAGCTGGTCGTGCGCCGCAATCTGCAGCACGCTGTCCGCCGAGGTATAAACGATCAGAGCACCTGTTTCAAGCTGCTCGCGTCCGTAATCTTTAATGACTTCCGTTCCGGAATACGGCTTGTTGCAAAGAATCGCCCTTCCGGTCCGTTTTGAAAGCTCGTCAATCAGTTCCTGCGGAAAACCGTCCGGAAAAGTCGGCATCGGCGAAGCGCTTACGACACCGCCGGTCTCCCAGTGACCGGTCGTAGTGTCTTTGCCCATGGAGCGCTCGGCAAGCCTGCATACCGAGCCCGTAAACGTCTTTCTTCTCTGCTCTCCGAGCCCTGCGCCGTTGACCGTGCCGCGCACGCCGTCAATATGGAAGAAACCGAGCTTTTCCATATTCGGCATCGCAAAGCTCTCATCGCTCGCCGCGCTTCTTAACGTAAAGCTTCCTTCGTCTCCGAAAGCAGCTGCATCCGGCAGTTCTCCGACGCCGCAGCTGTCCAGAACAATCAAAAATACCCTCTTCATAAGCCCCTCCTCATGCGTTTTATTCTACCCTTGTAGAACTATGGCATTTTCCGCTTTTGGAAAATGCCATACTATCCTTGTCATAAAAAATCCAGCCGTTTTAATCGATATATGTATAGAATATGCCGTGGTTATCGAGCGTGTTTCTCATACGGCTCAACAAAATGGTTCTCTGCCTTCCCTCGCCGGGACTGATGACATGCACAATGTTGGCCGTGTACCCTATGACAACCATCCAGTGGTCATCGAGATAGGTGCAAAGCAGATGTCCGTCCGAAACGAAGTTCAGCGCCTCCATCATCGTGACACCGGTCAGATCCACTGCCGTGCCCGGAATGTTCTCGTCAATCCAGGCGAGCATTCCCTTTTCATCGAGGTTGCAGTCCCATGCCTGCATTGCGGCACCCTTATAGCTCAGGAAGATTTGCAGAACAGCCTCTTTCTCGCTGATCGCATCGTCCGCAAACGTCGGCGTGACATTTCGTAAAAGCGCGGAATTGGCACGCATGCCTCGAAGCCATACAATCTGTCCTCTTTCATCGAAAACGCCGCCGTAGTTGGCATTTGCCTTCGAAACACAGTACGCGAGGTCTCCGGATACCGAAATGACCTTGCCGAATGCTTCCACATAGTATACAGGGACAGAGCGTTCGTTAAGGCGAACCGGCGTGCGGCCGCTGCCCTGCGTGTTCTTAACGGAAATCAGCGTCGGAACGACTGTCAGCTTGAAGGAAACCGGCAGGTTCAGATAATACTCACGACGCATGGGCTCCGTGTAACGGGTGCTCAACTTGATGCGCGACGCCTTCGGCTCGGTGCTCTTTAAAATGTTATAGGTGCCGATGTCGTCGTAAATCACATGGTTGTAGGTTGTCCCGTCCTTATTGGTACCGGAAACCGTTTTGGTCTTCCGGTTGATGTTAAGCGCCAGACCGTAATCCGAGAGCTCGGCGTCGAGATAATACTCGTCCGCCCGGTCTCTGACATACGTCTTCACAAGTTCGTCATCGCTGTTCTCGATTCGGATGCGGTACATCGGGACATGCGGCTTTCCGTTATCCTTGAAGGACAGATCGTCCTTGTGTACGTCGCCGTAAATCAGGTCTCCGTCGATGCTGCCGAGGAACAGAACCAGATCGCCCTCATCAGCCGCGCGGTAAGTCGTTGCGTTGGTTTCCAGATCATAGTAGACGATCCGTTCGTTTTCTTCATTTTCCTTCTCCTGGAAGACCAGTCGGCTGCCGTCCAGATAATAGGGCTCGTGTATGTTCTCCGCCACGATAACCGTATCGTGGAGTGTTGTACGGTAGCGGTACAGCGTGCCGTACAGCGTGAAGAAGAATTCATCAAACTTGTTCATGTAGCAGATGTTGCCGAATTCTTCCTTAAGAATGTCGTACGGCACCGTAACCGGTGCAAACATCAGCTCCTCGACACGCTGCTCCTCGGCATAATACCGATAGTACAGGATGCCGACACGGCCTTCATACTCACCGCGGATGATATAGCCGAAGAAGACGAAATCGGCGTTTCCTTTGTCATCGACGGAAATCAGCCGGAAATCGTGGTCGCGGTTGTGATACCGTTCGTTATCGCCGCCTTCACGGTCAAAGGAGAACAGCGGAATCATGACATTTGCCGACATATCATATTCCCACAAATCGCCGTCGCGGACGAAAATCATGTATTTCTCATTGTTGCTTAAAAGGGCGTTCAACTCCTGCTCGCCGGTAATGCCGAGCTTAATCTGCTGCTGACCGATATTAAAGTATTCCGGGGAAAATACGACCTCCATCTTTCTTTCAAACGAGAACAGATAGTTGGTCTTGGTTTCCGTACGGAAACGGTAGTGCTCCACGCAGGCATAAGTCTCAAGACCGTCGCTGCTGTATGCCTCCACGTAGAATTCCTTCTCGGCGGCCACATACTGCGTCGTATACTCCACAAAGCGCGGAACGAAGGCCTCCACTTCCTTCGGCTCCATCTGGCCGTAGCCGACGGAATCGATCGTGTCACGGTGCGTGATACGGCTGAAATCGGAACCGGTATAACCGTCCTCGGTCTCGAGGTATTTCTCGACCTCGGTACGGCGGTCCTCGGTCAGAATCGCTTCATGGAAGTTCTCCAGATACTCCACTTCGCGCTTGGGATTGCCGTAGGTGGGAAGGAACAGACGTGTATAATAATAGGCAACCTTGCCCTCACCGGTCGTAACGGTGATGCGCATCGTATACTCCGTGTTGGTAGCGTAGTTGGCCGACAGGAAGAACTGCCCCGAAAGGCGGCCGTCGGACGTTCTCTTTAAGGACATCAGCTCAATATTATCGAGAACGATTCCGGTCACGACCTCGGATACGGTACAGCCGATTTTACGGACGTTGCTGTCCTTTTCGTCGACCAAAACGGTAAATGTTCTGTTCGTCGGGGAAACCGGCGTAATGCTTTCACGCATCTTGCCTTCCTGCGGAATGAAGGTATAGCCGAGGGTACGGTTGAGCTCCACGCCGGAGGTCTCGAACGAGATGACCGGAAGGGTGGCATCCACCGAGCGGACCGTGTGGAATTCATTGACCAGGACGTGATTATCCAAAGTGCCGTAAAAGAGTCCCACGGAGATCAGAAACACCCCGATGAAAACCCAGAGATGAATTCGCATATAACGAAGCTTCATACAAACCTCACACCAAATGCTGTCTTCTGTGTATAAAACACCAAATTATATTATATGCTTTTTTCGCTCTCTTTGCAAACCTTTTCGGCGGATCATACTGCGAAGAAGTCCCGCGCAGGCGCGGGACTTCTTCGTAAACGGAAACAGCGGACGCTCTCGCGTCCGCTGTTTCCCAGGAATACTGTTTATGATTATAAGATAATCATCAGAATTCTTCTCTTCTGCTCTTCTGACGCGCTACAGCAAGAGCTGCTGCGCTAAGCAGAGCAATCAGAGCAAGTACATACCAGAGTACCAAAGATCCGGTATCGCCGGTAGAAGGAGCATGATCGCTGGTTGCAGCCTGCTGTGCGGGCTGTGTAGGCTCTGTAACTTCCTCCTGAACCTTGGTAATCGTAATCTTTACGTCCACTTTGTCTTCGCCGATCTCAACGGTAAGATTATGCTCACCTTCGGAAAGGGTCTTAAGATAATCAGCGTGGATGTCAAGCTTGATACTACCGTTCGTAGCGTCGTAGTTGGCCTTTGCCACCACTTTGCCGTCCATATCAAGTCCGCTGAACTGAGCGAACAGGCCGGCATTGCGCTTTGCATTCGTGTGGATGATATGAAGCTTCATATTATCCTTGCCGTTGAACTTGGTGTCACCCTCTACTACATACTCGCCTGCGGGCTCTGCAACGGAAACCGTATAGGATGCAGCCTCGCCGCCGAAGGTAAGGGAAAGAACCAATGCATTGTTCTCAACAGCGCTGCTGAAGCCGGTAACCATATCCTTGGTTACATCCTTCGTCTCAGACGTACCGTCGGTCATCTTAACAGTGTACTGCAGACCGGTTACATCAAGCTCGTCACCTACCAGGTATGCCTTCTTAACCTTATCAAAACCGCTGAAGGTAATCGACTCAACTTCAGCAACCTTCTTAGCAATGGGGTATTTCTTTCTGCTGAGCTCCTCATGACACTCCGTGCACTTAATAACCATATCATAGCTGCCTTCCTTTTCAAAGGTCGGGGCAACTACGCTGTCCTCATCCTTCTCGGCCTCACCGGGTACATGCTCGGCAGTAAGAGTCAGGTAAAGATATGCAACGCCAATCTCTGCGGAATCTGTAACTGCAAGAGTGTTTTCAGCAGAAGCAGCTGCTTCCGGATTCTCCGGATTGGCTGCGGTAATCTTCAACGTTTTTCCTGCATATGTAACAACAACGCCATCTGCATCTACAGCGTAATTATTTCCAAGCATCACTGCAATCATCGCCTGATACTTTTCATCGCCCTTGATGGTTCCCTGGAAGATTGAATCGATGCTGCTGAGATCCTTACCGTTAAGGATGCTAAACACGGCAGCCAGTTCCTCATCGGAGGTCAGTTTTGCATTTTTCCAATCCTGAATGAACGTAATACCGGGTGTGGGTACTATAACCGGTCCGGCAACCCGTCGTACACGGGTTTCAGCAACGGGTGCTTCCGTAGCGAATTCCGATTTTACTTCGGTTCCGCAAATCAGCTTGTCGATATCCAGTGTAAAGGAAACCGTTTTACGTGCAATCGTATAATCCTTCTTGGCAAATCCTTCAGCAACTACATAATTCTTATTGGAAAGAACTGCCTCGGCAGTATAATTGCCGGCATTAACCTTTCCGCTTACGGTTACTTCGCAAACATCATCTCCGCAAAGCTCACCCTCTGCGATGGAAACAGCAGGTGCCTTTTCGGTTCCGTCATATACGAATGCGGTCTTCTCACCCCAAACAAGCTTGATGGCCTTAGGAGCGATTACATAATCACATTCCGAATCATCAGCGGAAAGTGCGTAGTTCTCATTGGAGAGAGATGCATATGCAGTATACTCATCACCGGCTTCGGTTTGCTTGCCGGTAACAGTAACTTCGCAGGTGTCGTTTTCGCAAAGCTCGCCGTCCGCAATCTGAACTGCAGGAGCCTGCGCAGAACCGTTGTAAACGAGTTCGGTATTGCCCCATTCAAGACTAACGGTCTTCTGAGCAATTGAGAAAGTGCACTTGCTTTCATCTTCATTAAGAACGTAATTCGTATTATCAATGCTTACAGTTGCAACATAATTGCTGCCGGCATCTTTCTTCACGCCGCTAACCGTTACATTGACTTCATCTCCCGTAACGACACCGTTAAGAGATGCCTTGGGAGCCTGTTCCTTGCCGTTGTAGATAAGAGCGGTATCAGTCCAGGTAACGCTTACCTGCTTCGGGTTAACAGTCAAATCAACCGTTTCTTCAGTAGCGGTATAATAACCGTTCGCAGCTACTTTGACTGTGATTGTTGTGTCGCCGACGCCGACAATCTCAATCTTGCCTTCTTCATTAACGACAGCAACCTCAGAATTGCTGCTTTCAAAGCTTACAGCACCCGTTGCATCGGTATATGCAATTGCAAACGGAGCATCGCCGTAAGTCTTCGTAATCTCCGTCTCCGCCAAAGTAATGGAGCCGTCAATAATCTTTCTGGCAACATTAATGGTATAGGAATACGTTTTATTCTCGTATTTTACTTCAACTCTCTTATTGTTTCCGGCAGCCTTCGTAACCGTATCGAAGTTGGAAACCATCTCGGCCGTTACCGGAATCTCCTTATCAACGACCGGATTACCGCTGACACGCGTTTTCTTGATGACAATCTTGACATCGGTCAGATCCAGCGTATCGCCTTGGGTATAACTCTTCTTGGCGTTTTTAGCATCAAGCTCAACAGTGGTACCGGTGAACCAACCGGAGTATATTTTGATATCCTCGGTAATCGTCATCGTCTCGAAGTCAAACGGCGTCGAGAGATCAATGGATGTATACCATCCGTAGAACTCATGATTAGTCACTCTGCATGTCGGATCTTCGGGAATCTGGCTCGGATCAATCAGCTTGCCATGCTCTACCTGAATCGGATAATCCTTGAAGCCATGGCGCTCCTGGGTTTCATTGTTGCCTTCTCTTGCAACAAAAGTTACCGTATGATATACAGTCTTATCTTTCCAGTTTGCAACAAATTCAACATCGCCGTTAACCTGATAGGTGCCGCTTACGGAGCTGCCGTTCACAAGCCATCCGATGAATTCGTATTTTCCGGTAGTTTCGGTCACATTGGTCGGAAGCGTAATGTGGGTGCCGCTTTCAACCGTCTGTCCGGAAATCGCCGTCGCAAAGGTCTTGCCGTTCGCATCAAACTTAACGGTATATTCGGTCTTCCAACCGGCGTAAAGCTTAAGGTTGGCATTGATTTCTGCATCTGTATAAAGCTTCGTGCACCTTTCATCCGTATACCATCCGAGGAATGTCTTATGGCTATCCGTGCTCGTAAGAGTTTTGTAAGCCTCGGGGATGCTGTAGGTCTTGCCTGCAACAACCGAATCCGTGAATACCTTCTCAGTGCCGCTATAATAGGTTACGTCGTATTTCTTAACCTTTTCCACATTAGCAATAAGAGTTATATTGCTGCTAATTTTATAGGTATTAATATCGATATTAGTCGTACCATATCCATACCCGTTACGGATCTTCCAACCGGTAATCTTGTATTCGCCGTTTCCTGCCGTAACACTGTTGATGCCGGGGACAACACTCAGAACCGTATCGCCGTAGTTAACCTGAACGGGATTCAGTGCCTGATCAAATGCCTGCTGTCCGTCCACGGTAAACTGTACCCGGTAGGACCAGCGGCCGACAACTGTCGTATCCTCGGTAATGGGCTTGCTGAAATCAAACAGTTCCGTATAAGAATCATCGGTATACCAATTTACGAATACATGTCCGCTTTCCGAGCATGTCGGGTCTTTTTCCGGTCTTGCAACCTTTTCTCCGTCGACAACATCTACGGAATAATCGGCAATGTTATGACGTATCCGTCCGTTAATCTTATGGGAAAATGTCACGCTATGTGTTGTAACCGGAGGATTAACGAAACGTGCGTACAAAGTCTGCGGCTCGGTAATGCCCAGCGTAGCAAGATCAACCTTCTCGCCACCCTCTTTCTCTGTATACCATCCGTCAAAGATCTGTCCTGCCGGTGCCTGAGGCTCAGCAATCTCAACCTTCTCACCGTAAGGAACCTCCTTAACGACCTTCTCGTCACCGTTTTTGAAGGTTACATAAGAAGAATAGATTAATTTTGCTGCGGGGTTGGTTTCGGCAACAATAATAGGAGTACTGCTATACGAAGAACTCCACCATCCGCTGTTTATCGTGTAGACTTCAATCTTAACCTTATAGAGCATGCCGGCCTTAGATTCCGCCAGTCCTTTATCCGATTTAACAGACAAAGAATTGGAGAGTTTCTCACTCTTTCCTCTTCCGTCAAGGCTCACATCTCTGATTGAACCATTCGTTCCGTCCGTCGTTTTCGTCTCGGTATAGGTCTTTCCGCCATCGGCCGATTCCAACCAGGTGGTTTTCACACCGACAGTTGTGTTCCTATGCCCCTGGTCATTTACGGAAAACGAAACAGCAAACTTAACATCAAATTTCTTTCCGTCATCCTTCCATACAACATCGGAAAGCTTGTCTGTTTCAGAGATAACAATTCGCCGATCCGTCGAATAGTTAGCCGGAGCAGACGCAGCCTTCACTGCATTTGCCGTTCCTAAAGTCCCTGCAACCATGGCAACACATAAGAACATTGCCAAAATCTGCATAAGACGATGGAACTTACTAGATTTGTTCATTGTTAGTTCCTCCCAATGGTTTAATGGTAGTTCTTCGCGGAATCCCGCATCATCAAAACAGTTTCCTTGAAGTGAAAAAATGGTTTTCAACGATGCCAATTATACAAAATGCTGTAGGAAAATGAAACGCCGTTTCGAGTAGTTTTATGCACAGTTTGAGTAATTTCCTGCATAATCGTCGCATACGGTGAATAAACAAAGGAAAAGGAGAGCCGTTTCCGCTCTCCTTTTTCTTATGTACGCGTGTGCGCGCGCCTGTGCGATTTTTAAATTTGTAGAGTTTTCGGTACACTACTTCTGTCGAATTTTCAGCCCTCAGATATTCTACTATCGTAGTCTGTCAATTGCTTTATATACATCACAACCGATACACGGAACCGGTCTTCGTCTGCTTCGAAGTTTACCGTTCCTTTATGTCTTTCCACAATGCCGCGGACCGACTCCGTTCCGAAGCCTTTTCCTTCATGCTTGGTGGAGCGGATGGAACCGTCCGGATCCACAATCAGCTCGTTCCGGCACGAATTCTCGACGTCAAATGCCAACACTCCTTCATTCAGCATGCCTCCCTTGACATGCACGAAAGCAGTCCCCTTCGGGAGCTTGGTGCAGGCTTCGATGGCATTTTCCAAAATATTGCCGAGAAGCACCGAAATGTCACAACGGTCGATGTGTACCTTCTCCGGCATAAAGAAGTCGACCTTGTATTCGGTCTCCTGCTCTGCCGCGACCTGACCGAAATATGTCAATACGGCGTTGGCCGTCACATTCTCACAATAGGTCATGACTTCGTCGAGCCGGTTAACAGCCCGGAACTCGTCGATATAATCGCGAAGCGCCTGGCGGTCCATCTTCTCGGCGATGTTCTCCAAAACCGCGAGGTGATGTCTCAGATCGTGACGGGATTTTCTCGCGTCGTTAATACGGTTGCTGAGATCGTTGAATTCCATGACCTGCATTTGCAGGGAATGTGTCAGGGCTTTCTCCTGAAGCAGGCTGTCATGCTCGACAACCATGCGGATGACCATGTGGTAGATGAACAGCGCCGCGATCTCAATGGTGGCAATGAAAATAATGTTGTTGCCGTTGCTGGCGTAGTCAAGCGTTTTTAGTGTCTCGCCGTCTGAAGCATAAAAGCTCTGCATCCAGAACATATAAAACGCCCCGGGCACAAGCCAAATATAGCGCCACATTGTACTGTCGCCGGTCTTGCCCATAACCGCTTTGAAATCACGGTGAATCAGGAAGACTATCGGTAGCAGCACAAAAGTATTGGTAAATATGATCGAAACCGAGGCGGTCCATCGATACTTCTGATACGCCATGTCATGAACAACCGTGATTTCCAGGAACTTTGCGAGAAGCGAAATGAACGAGCCGAGCGTATACAGCATAAAGAACACGAACAGCAGCTTACCCGGCCTTTCTTTGATGGCAATCAAAAGAATCACCACCATCATGAGCGTCTGCGCAACTTCTATCTTCGGCTTAAACGGGATGGCCATAACGGCCGGGATATACCCAATCGCCGCAATCGCAATCCACAGAACCTCCAAAAGAAGGAACAGAAGCTTCGTTACCTTAGGAGAGAACCTCCCTTTATCGCGCAAAAAAGGATATGCGAACAGAACCAGGACTCCGGTCCGCAACACATTATACAGTACAAATTCCCAAAGCGCGTATTCCATAAACTATCCTCTGTTCCGGAGACTGCGAATGGCAAACTCCGCATGAGCTTTCTTCAGTTCCGGACGCCGTGCCCGGCTCACCGGCACAACATCTCCGTTACACAGTTTTACACAGTCTTCATCCAGATCCTGAATCTGCTCGAGGCTGATCAGGATGCCCTTCGTGCAGGTGAAGAAAGCTCCGAGCCCGCACAAAAGTTCCTCCATCTCCGTCTGGGACATCCAGACGCTCTGCGTCCGCCCTCCGGTCAGGTGAATCGTGATTTTGTGATTGGAGTATTCGGTATAAACGATATCGTGCAGCCGGCATCTGCTTCCGTCCGGGAATTCCACAGTGCGTTCCGCTTCGAACCGGTGCAAATCAATCATCTTGATCATCTGCCGCACTTCTTCGGTGCCGAAAGGCTTCAGCAAATAATATGAGGCGCGAAGCCGGTAGCTCTGGTTCGCATAATCGTTGCATGTTGTCGTGAAGATGATGCTGACCTTGCTGTCAATCTCGCGAATCTTCTCCGCTGCCACCACGCCGGTAATGCCGCCCATGAATATATCGAGAAAAATGATATCGTATATTCCTTCTTTGAAGTCGTTCAGGATGCTTTCCCCGCTCGGGAAGGCTCTCACATTGTCCATTGTATAGCCGAGTTCATTGAACACCTTGTAGAGCTCTTCCCGCAAGTATTCCATGTCCTGTCTGTTGTCATCCGCAATTGCGATTCGCATAAGCGTCCCCTGCTGTTTTCATAAAAGTATTCCAACAAAAGTGATTATAGCAAATATCAGCACCTGCCGCAAGACAGAAGGCGTTTTTTCCCTTTTATTCTTGCCGAAAAAGTGCTAAAATATCAACAAAGAATAATCCAGGAGGTCAGCCATGAACGATAATTGCATTTTCTGTAAGATTGCCGCGGGGCAGATTCCTTCCGCCACCGTATATGAGGATGACGATTTCCGTGCCATTCTCGATATTGCTCCCGCCCACAAAGGCCACACGATCATCCTTCCGAAGAAGCACGCCGACAACATCTTCTCGCTTGACGACGAAGTTGCCGCAAAGGTTTTCCCGGTTGCGAAGAAGGTCGCGCAGGCGGTAAAGGATACGCTCGGCTGTGACGGCGTCAATATCCTGCAGAACAACGGAACGGCTGCAGGCCAGTCTGTATTCCATCTGCACGTGCATGTCGTGCCGCGTTACGAGGGCGACGGCATTCTTCCGGTTTGGCCGCAGGGAAGCTACGAAGACGGCGAAGCCGCTGCGTTAGCCGCCAGGATTCGTGCAAACATCGACTGATAGCTTTTGAATCTAAAACGAATAGAGGGCCGCGGTTATCCGCGACCCTCTTATTATTCTTATGTCTTACTTCCACTGAATGTATCCGTCAATCGGGAGCAAATACTGGTCATCCGTAACCGCCTTATACCGGTTTCCGGAATAACTGTCAAGGAAATCAAGCGGTGCCCGATAGATCGTGTCCTTTTCCGTGTCATAGACACGTTCATATCCAAGCGTTGCATCGCTCTGTTTCTGGGATATGCGGTCATATGCGGCCTGTCTCGACTCCCATCCGCTGATGACGATATCGGTTGTCTGAGAACAGATTCTCGCAATTTCCATTGTCGCCTGTCCGCTCGCAATCAGCTGCTTGTTTAACTCATTCTGATAGAACTGACTGTATTCGACGGAACCATACACGTGCTCTAACACTTCGATCCAGTTGCTGAGTTCCCCTTCCGGTGCGGTCAGCATGACCATTCCGTACACATTAGCGAAATTCACGTAATACAGATTGAGTATCTGGAAGGAGCATCCGAACACGCCTTCCACCTTCTGTCCCTGCGGATCGAGAGCCGTCGCGTGGATGATCTCACCGCCGAACGGATCCCGTCCGAGTGATTCGATCTTTTCAAAGCCCGACAGTCTGCGGAACTTGAAATAGTTTCCGTCGATGACGGTTTTGAAAAATGCCGGCAGGATTCCCATCGTGGACTGTTCCTCAAGCCACGGGTTGTTGCACAGAATCGACGTGGGATACAGGTTGTGGTAGAAGTCGTAGTCTGCCTTTGTCGCCCAGTAATCGCTTGTCTGCATGTTATAAAGAATGCGCAGATTCGGATTCTTCGGGTCGTAAATCTGGAACGTGTAATGGATGTAATCCGACAGATCGTGGGTTTCCACTACCCAGCCCTTCGGGATTTCCGCTGAAAAAATCCCGTTATCGTATCGTTCATATTTGATCTGCGAAGCAGGGCTCGCAACGACCGTAAAGTCACCACCCGGATTCGGTTTGCCGGTCGGATCCGGCTTCGGCGTGCCGGTCGGATCCGGGTTTGATACAACGCTTCCTTCCGTGTCGGAGAAATAGATTGCTGCGATTTCGAGCGCTTCCATCGCCTTTTCCATCATGTCTTCGTCGCCGTCGGCATATTTCGCGGTGAAGTACACAAGATCCTTGCCGAACATGCCGACAAGCCGGTATGCGCACAGCCGGTTACCGTTCGCATTGTACGTGAAGGTGCATCCGTAAAAGGCCCGCTTTGTTCCGTCGGCAAGCTCCGCGTCGAGTTCCTCCACATCGCTGTACGAGATGAGGTCGTCTCCGTAGGTCTCCTTATAGAACGGGATTCCCGATTTCTCAAAATACTCTCCGGCGGAAAATTTGGAATTCCGGTAGCGGTATATCAGCACGTAAGGAATCTTGTTCGGCGTTCCGGGACCGACACCGATGTAAAGGCCGTCACCCTCCTTGTATATCGAATCGGCATCCTCCGCCATCTTCGTCCGGAATCCGAGCTCCGTACAGGTCACATTTTTCAGCCCGCCACCGTCCGCATCCGCCTTAAGAGCGTCCGCCGCATCCGTCAGCGTTTTGCCGGTCAGTTTGTACTCTTCCTTGCCTTCGTCCGTCTTATAGATGAACCGTTCGCCGGAATACAGCAGTTCGACACTCGTCCCGTCGTCCCACTGAAGCTTCAGTGAGCTGAACTGCTTCTCCTTTGTGGTTCCCAGATATTCACCGACAGTCACCTCGGAAAGAGCCTCCGTGAAATTCCGGATGTGTGCGCTGTCTTTCGTCGTATACAGGTTCGTCCCGCCGTCCGAATTCTTTTCGGTCAATGTCACAGTCGTCGGTTGCTCCGAGCCGATTCCGAGCGCTTCCGTCAGCTTCTTACCCTGCTTAAGCGTTCCGCTTCCGGTCGGAGGTTCCGTCGGTTTCTTCTTACGGCTTCCGCCGTCATCATCGTCCTCGCCGCACCCGGTCAGCATCATAACCGATGCCAGCATGACGGCCATCAGGACTGCAAAGATTCGCTTTGTTCTTTTCATATAACGCGTCCTCCTCTCTCCAATCGGTAACAGTCTTAAGAAAAAAGTCCGTATTGATACTATAATAGTACCTTACGGGCTTGCCGATTGCAAAAAGCATTTGCGAATGGTTTTTGTGAAAAATGCAAATAAGACGCGATATATGTCATTTTCAAACAAAAACACCGCAGAATATTATCATTCTGCGGTATCTGTCAAGCTTTCACGAACGTGCAAAGCAGTTCGACGATCGTTTTCACGGCATCGCCGGTAACGCTTTCCGACATCGTTTTCTTATATTCTTCCTTCTTTTCAAAAAGTTCTCTGACCTTTGATAGAAGTTTTTCCTTCGTGATTTCCTCTTCCGGTAACACCATGCTGAAGCCCTGCTTCTCAAACGAAGCCGCATTCAGAATCTGGTCTCCTCTGCTCGCCTCGGCAGAAAGCGGAATCAAAAGGTTCGGCTTACGCAGTGCGAGAAGCTCGCAAATGGCATTTGCCCCGGCCCGTGAAATCACGATGTCGGCCGCTGCGAACAAATCCTTCATCTCCTTGTCGCAGTACTCGATCTGTACGTAGCCGGGCGTCCCCTCATACGCGGGGTCGGTCTTGCCTTTTCCGCACAGGTGAATCACCTGAAATTCCTTCAAAAGCTCGGGAAGGATGCCGCGCACCGCCTCGTTCACGCGAACCGCGCCGGTGCTTCCGCCGACTACGAGAATGACCGGCTTGTCATCGGTAAGTCCGACGAAGGAAAGCCCTGCTTCTCTGCTGCCCGTAAACAGTTCCCGGCGGATCGGCGTCCCGGTATGAATGCCCTTTCCTTTCAGCTTCGGCAGTGTCTCCGGGAAGTTGCAGCAGATCTTCGTGGCATACCGCATTCCGATCCGGTTTGCAAGTCCCGGCGTCATATCCGACTCGTGACACACAACGGGAACTTTACATTTTCCCGCGGCGCGCACAACGGGCACGGTCACGAAACCGCCTTTTGAGAAGCAGACATCGGGCTTCAGTCCCTTCATGATCTTCTTTGCTTCCCGGCAACCCTTCAAAACCCGGAACGGGTCGGTGAAATTCTTCCAGGAAAAATACCGGCGAAGCTTTCCCGAGGAAATCCCGTAATACGGAATCCCGAGGTTCTCAATCAGCTGCTTCTCGATGCCGTCCTTCGAGCCGATGTAATATACTTCAAAGCCTGCTTCCTTAAGCGACGGCAGCAGGGCGATATTGGGCGTGACATGACCTGCCGTTCCCCCGCCCGTAAGAACAATCTTCTTCATCCGAGCCAAGCTCCTTCTTTCCAATCGGAATTCTTACAGCTCCTTCGAAAGCGCCTGCGCGAGCTGATCCGGGCAGGAGGTGGACTTGAATCCGCAGCGGATTCCCTTAAGTTTCGCTACCACTTCCTCAACCGGAAGACCTTCCACCAAACGGCCGATGCCCTGCAGATTGCCGTTGCATCCGCCGATGTACTTCACGTTACGTACCACTTTCTTTCCGTTCTCCTCAACGATATCGTAATGAATCTCGCGGGAGCAGGTTCCGCTTGTCTGATAAACCATTATGCTTCCTCCTTCAACAATGCGAGCGTTAACCGAACCATATGCTCAATTGCCTTCTTCTCAAATGTATTATAATCCTCGGTCGCGGAATCATCCGCCTTATCCGAGATTGCGCGAATGATTAAAAACGGCATGCCGTTTCGGTAGGCGGCGTGCGCAATGGCTGCGCCCTCCATCTCGGTGCACATTCCGGAAAATGTGTCCGAAAGCCACTGCTTCTTCTCCTTTTCCGCGATGAACTGGTCGCCCGAGAGCACCCTTCCGCGGAATACGGAAATATCGGGGTTAACCTCCTTACAGATTGCCTCGGCCCTTTCGGCGAGCGCTTCGTCCGCGGCAAATGCGGACACCTTCTGCTGCGGGATGACGCCCGGCTCATATCCGAAATACCGCGCATCCATATCGTGCTGAACGGCATCGGTTGATATTACAATGTCCCCGATATTGATTTCGGCGCGAAGCGAGCCGGCAATTCCGGTGTTCCAGATGCTTGTGATGGGGAAAAGGTCACACAGAATCTGCGTGCAGATTGCGGCATTGACCTTACCGATGCCCGAGCGGACGACAACGCACTCGGCGCCATCTATTCTACCGCAGTAGAACTCCATTCCCGCTACATTTTCCGTTTTCTCTACTACCATTGCCTCACGAAGTCTTTCGACCTCGGATTCCATGGCTCCGATAATTCCGATCATATTATATCCTTTCCCTGCCGGGCATTCACTCGGCATAACCGTTCGGATTCTGTGACTGCCACCTCCACGTATCGCGGCACATGTCGTCAAGCGTCTTCTCGGCGGTCCAGCCGAACAGTTCCTTCGCCTTATCGGCATTTGCGTAGTTGACTGCGATGTCGCCCGGGCGGCGTCCCGTAATCTCGTACGGAACCTTCACGCCGTTGACGCGTTCAAATGCCTCAACCATATCAAGCACGCTGCTGCCTTTGCCCGTGCCGAGGTTCACAATCTCACAGCCCTTATGGCTTTCGGCATATTTAGCGGCACACACATGACCCTTTGCCAGGTCAACTACGTGGATATAGTCGCGGATGCACGTTCCGTCCGGTGTCGGGTAATCGTTGCCGAACACATTCAGATGGTCTCTTCTGCCGACTGCAACCTGTGCGATGAACGGCATCAGATTGTTCGGAATGCCCTTCGGGTCTTCCCCGATCAGGCCGCTCTCATGCGCTCCGATCGGATTGAAATAGCGAAGCAATACAACGCTTAACTCGGGATCGGCTGCTGCCGCATCCATCAAAATCTGCTCAATCATCCATTTCGTCCAGCCGTACGGATTGGAGCACGCCTTCTTCGGGGCGTTCTCGTAAAGCGGCAGGCTGTCAGGGTCTCCGTAAACCGTTGCCGAAGAACTGAAGATGAACTTCGTGCAGCCGGTTTCCTTCATCACTTCAAGAAGCGTGAGCGTCGTATCGAGATTGTTCCGGTAATACATCAAAGGCTTGGCAACCGATTCGCCGACTGCCTTCATTCCGGCGAAATGCACGACGGTATCGATTTTCTCTTTTGTAAAGATCTCCCGCATGGCCGCCTTGTCGGTGGCATCTGCCTCATAAAGAGCAATCTTCTTTCCGGTAATCTTCTCCACGCGGCGAACCGCCTCGGGAGAACTGTTGTAGTAGTTGTCGACGATGACAACCTCATGTCCGGCCTGCAACATCTCAACCGCCGTATGGCTTCCGATATAGCCGGCTCCGCCTGCAAGCAATACCTTCATTCTTTCTCCTCCTCAAATGTTCTCCGTATGCTTCTCAAGTTCCCTGTGCGTAAGCAGAACATAATTGCCTTCCTCCCGCATGCGGGCGGCAAATTTCTCGGCGAAGCATACCGAGCGGTGTCTTCCGCCCGTGCAGCCGAATGCCACAACGAGCTCGTTCTTGCCTTCCTTCCGGTAATAGGGAAGGAGGTATGAAATCATGGATGCCGTTTTGTCGAAGAACTCTCTGCTTTCGGCAAATCCCATCACATATTCCTGTACACAGTCTTCGGTTCCGTCATGTGTCTTCAGTTCATCGATGTAATAAGGGTTCGGCAGACAGCGGACATCAAATACCATGTCCGCATCGGAAGGGATTCCTTCCTTGAAGCCGAAAGACACGACGCGAAGAATCAGGCCGCCTTTTCCGTGTGAGGTATCGACGAGGCTCTGAATCTTCTTGCGAAGCTGCATCGGCTTCAGTGTCGACGTATCAACGATATAATCTGCGCGGTCCATCGTGGACTTTAAGAAGTTGCGCTCCTCCGTGATGGCTTCCTCGAGGGAGATATTCTCCTCTTCCATCAGCGGATGTCTTCTTCTTGTGTATTTATAACGGTTGATCAAGGTCTTCGTGTCCGCATCCAGAAACAGAATGCGGTAGGGATACTGCTTCCGTCCGAGCTCTTCCATGGCCTGGAAGAAATCTCCGAACATGTCCTTGCCGCGGATGTCCACAACCGTTGCGATGTTCTTCTCCAGGTTGCTCTCCGACATGCCGTACAAATCGGCAAAGCTTACCAAAAAACGCGGCGGCAGATTGTCGACGCAATAATACCCCATATCCTCAAGGGCATTGATTGCAATCGATTTGCCGGCTCCGGAAAGACCGGTTACCACTATAAGACCCATCTCTATCACCTGACTTCTTTATGGTATTTTACACAAGCAGGAGGGCGCGCCGACCCTCCTGTCAATAAAAGCTATTTAACCTTGCTTGCCATCTGAATGCGGACAAGCGCGCGCCGTAACGCAAGCTCGTCACGAAGCGTCTGCTCCATGGCAAGTTTCCGCTCTGCGCGGATCTTCGCCTCTTCGGCTCTGTGAATATCAATCTCCTCGGGCCATTCGCATGCCTCGGAAAGGACCGTGATCTCTCTCGGAAGAACCGTCGCAAAGCCGTCCAAAAGCGTTGCCTCGCGCACCTTTCCGTCCTTCGTGATCCGAAGGATTCCCGGTGCCACGACCGCAGTCAGCGGAATGTGGTCCGGATAGATGCCGAGTTCGCCTTCGGTTGTGACAAATTCGACGAAATCCGCCTCTCCCTCATAGAAAATCCGGCTCGGCGAGTAGATGTTCAATTTCAGCTGCTTCTCACTCACGACTGTTACTCCGTTTTCGTTCCTTCTGCTTCAACCTTCTTCAAAACATCCTCAATCGAACCGCAGTTCAGGAAATAGCTTTCCGGAATGTCGTCATGCTTTCCTTCGAGGATTTCCTTGAAGCCCTGAATCGTATCGGAAAGGGATACATAGGTTCCCGGAAGACCGGTGAACTGCTCGGCTACATGGAACGGCTGGGACAGGAAACGCTGTACCTTACGGGCACGGCTTACGAGCATCTTCTCGCTTTCGGAAAGCTCGTCCATGCCTAGAATCGCGATGATGTCCTGAAGTTCTTTATAACGCTGCAGGATTTCCTGCACGCCTCTGGCAACCTTATAGTGCTCTTCGCCGACGATTCTCGGGTCGAGAATGCGGGACGTACTCTCAAGCGGGTCAACGGCCGGATAAATGCCGAGCTCTACGATGGAACGGGAAAGAACCGTCGTCGCATCAAGATGTGCGAACGTTGTCGCGGGAGCCGGGTCGGTCAGGTCATCGGCAGGTACGTATACAGCCTGAACGGAAGTGATGGAACCGTTCTTCGTAGAAGTGATTCGTTCCTGCAAGGCACCCATTTCGGTCTGCAGGGTAGGCTGGTAACCTACGGCACTCGGCATACGGCCGAGCAGCGCGGATACTTCGGAACCTGCCTGCGTGAAACGGAAGATATTATCGATGAACAAAAGAACGTCCTTGCCGCCTTTGTCACGGAAGTATTCCGCCATCGTCAGTCCGGAAAGACCGACTCTCATACGTGCCCCCGGGGGCTCGTTCATCTGACCGAAGATCATGGTCGTCTTATTGATAACGCCCGACTCGATCATCTCATAATACAAATCGTTACCTTCACGGGTACGCTCGCCTACGCCGGTAAATACGGAATAGCCGCCGTGCTCCGTTGCGATATTCGTAATCAGCTCCTGAATCAGTACGGTCTTGCCTACGCCTGCACCGCCGAACAGACCGATCTTACCGCCCTTCTGATACGGGCAGAGAAGGTCAACGACCTTGATACCGGTTTCGAGAATTTCGGTCTCCGTAGACTGCTCCGAGAAACCGGGAGCCTTTCTGTGAATCGGATAATACTCGACATCCGTCGGAGCCGGCTTCTCGTCAATCGGCTCACCGAGAACGTTGAAGAGACGGCCGAGCGTATTCTCGCCGACGGGAACCATGATGGGATGTCCCGTTGCGACAGCGTCCATACCGCGAACGAGTCCGTCCGTCGGTCCCATGGCGATACAGCGGACCGTATCGTCACCGAGATGCTGAGCAACTTCCACGATCAGCTTTTCCCCGTTCTTACGGGTGATTTCCACGGCATCATAGATTTCGGGAAGGTCGCCGTTGTCAAACTTAATATCCAAAACAGCGCTGATAATCTGCGTTATTTTGCCGGTATTTGTAGCCAAATCCTTTTCCTCCACTGCTGTTATTCGTTAAGCGCATTGGCTCCGGAAATAATCTCCGTGATTTCCTGTGTGATGGAACCCTGACGGGCCCGGTTGAACTGAATCGTCAGCTTTTCGATCATTTCCTCTGCGTTGTTGGTCGCATTGTCCATCGCCTGCATTCGGGCACCGTTCTCGCTCGCGAGCGATTCGATGAGCGCGCCGTAAATCTCTCCGCTGACATACTTCGGAATGATTTCCTTAAGCGCCTCTTCGGCTTCCGGCTCGAAGTTCATCAACGCTTCCGCTCCGGTATTCGGATCGGACAGCGCACCCGGATCCTCCGTCGGCAGAAGCCTTAATTTCGCCGGAATCTGACTCACGGAGTTTTTGAAGATGGTAAATACGACGAAAATCTCATTCACGCGTCCGTCTTCAAACGCTTCCATGACGTCCTTGCCGATGTCCGAAGCATCGCTGTATAACGGGCTGTTCATCACCTCGGAATAATCCTTCTCGATGTGATAACCCTTCCGCTCAAGCGCTTCCCTGGCTTTGCGTCCCACGGCGTAGACCAGAATGTCGTCCTTCGAAAAGCCGCTTCCGGTCACTGTCTTCACAACGTTTGCATTGTATCCACCCGCCAATCCGCGGTTGGAACTGATGACGATGAAGGCTTTCTTGCCGTCGTCGCTCTTCGTGATGTAACGGGCTTTCACTTCGGGCTCCGCCTTGGCGAAAATCGCTGCCACGGTTTCATACAAATGGTTGAAGTACGGTTTGGATTCCTCCGCGCGCCCCTTCGCCTTTTGCAGCTTGACCGTGGAAACGAGCTTCATCGCCTTCGTGATCTGGCCGGTGCTTTCAATGCTGCCCCTGCGCCTTTTGATGTCTCTCATTGAGGCCATAACGTCAATCCTCTCTTATATGCCCGGCAGTATCATTTGTCGGAAAGGAACTGTTCCTTGCACTCTTTGATAGCCTTTACCAAAAGCTCTTCGGTTTCGGGCTTCAGTTCCTTCGCGGTGCGGATGGATTCCTCCACCTCGGCATATTTTGCATAAATCAGGTTAATCAGAGCCGTCTCGAATTCGAGCACTCTCGCCACCGGAATGTCGAGGAGATACTTCTTCGTTGCGGCATAAATGATGATGACCTGCTCGGATACCTTCATGGGCTTGTACTGCGGCTGCTTCAGGATTTCGCGGATGCGCTCACCCTGTGCAAGCTTTTCTTTCGTATCGGCATCGAGATCCGAACCGAACTGGGAGAAAGCGGCAAGCTCGCGGTACTGTGCAAGCTCAATACGAATCGGGCCGGCAATCTTCTTCATTGCCTTAATCTGCGCCGCACCGCCTACACGGGATACGGACAGACCGGCGTTAACAGCCGGACGGAAACCGGAGTTGAACATTTCGGTTTCGAGGTAAATCTGACCGTCGGTAATCGAGATTACGTTGGTCGGAATATATGCGGAAACGTCGCCTGCCTGCGTCTCAATGATCGGGAGTGCGGTCAGGGAACCGCCGCCGAGCTTGTCGGAAAGTCTTGCGGCACGCTCCAAAAGACGGCTGTGCAGATAGAATACGTCACCAGGATATGCTTCACGCCCCGGAGGTCTCTTGAGAAGAAGGGAAAGGGTACGGTATGCCGTGGCATGCTTCGAGAGATCATCGTAAATGATCAGCACGTCCTTGCCCTGCTCCATCCATTCCTCACCCATGGCGCAGCCTGCATACGGTGCAAGGTACTGCAAAGGTGCAAGCTCGCTCGCCGCGGCGCTGACAACCGTTGTGTAAGCCATTGCGCCGTGCTCATTCAGGGTCTTTACGATGCCTGCAACCGTGGATGCCTTCTGACCGATGGCAACATAGATGCAGTTCACGTTCTGCCCCTTCTGGTTAATGATCGTATCAATGGCGATAGCCGTCTTACCGGTCTGACGGTCGCCGATGATGAGCTCACGCTGTCCTCTTCCGATCGGGATCATGGAGTCAATTGCCTTGATACCGGTCTGAAGGGGCGTGTCTACGCTCTTTCTGCTGATGACACCGCTGGCCACACGCTCTACCTGGCGGAAGTTCGTCGCATTGACGGGTCCTTTGCCGTCAATCGGCTGTCCGAGGGCATTCACTACACGTCCGAGCATGCAGTCGCCTACCGGAACCTCTACCACGCGCCCCGTGGTCTGAACGCGGTCACCTTCGCGAATTGCGGAGGAATCGCCCAGCAATACGGCGCCCACATTGTCCTGCTCAAGGTTCATGACCATGCCGTAAACATCGCCGGGGAACTGAAGAAGCTCACCCTGCATGGCATTTTCCAGACCGTAAATACGGGCAATGCCGTCCGCCACCTGAATAACGGTACCGACATCCGATACAACCATGATCGAACTGTACCGCTTAATCTGTTCTCTGATGACAGAACTGATTTCCTGGGGTTTCAAATTCAAAAGTTTTTACCTACCTTCCTGCATATTCACTGTTCGTCAACGGATACCCGGCGAAGGCTCTTCGTCAGTTCTTCAAGCTTCGTGCGGATGCTCGCATCCACAATCCTGTCGCCGATCCGGACGGTCAAACCTCCGATGAGGTTCTCGTCCACGTCATAATGCATTTCAAACGAACGGTATTTCGTAATCTTCGTAAGACGTTCCGTAAGACGGTTCTTCTGGTCCTCGGTAAGAGGCAGGGCGGAAACCACGTGGCATACGCCGATGCCGCGGTATTCGCGCACCTCGTCACAGAATTCCGAAAGGGCGGTCGTGATTTCGTTCTGACGGCCGTTCTTCACCATGATGCAAAGAAAGCCTGTCATCTCGTCGCTGACTCTTCCGCGAAAACACATCTCGGTCATGGCGGTCTTCTCCTCGACATCCACACGCGGATGAGAGAGAAGCTTTGTAAAATCCGGATTGGTCTCGAATAAGGTCCGGACAACTTCCGCCTCTTCGACAAGGCTGTCGATTGCTTTTTGCTCTACGGCAAGCTCAAACAGGGCATGTCCGTAGGTTCCCGAAACTAATCCTGCCGCCATGTCGCATCACCCATTTCCCGAATTACGTCGTCCACAAGAGCTGCCTGCTTCTGCTCGTCCATCTTGTCCTTGATGAAACGGCCGGCCATTTCGCCCGCAACAGTAACAATCTCCTGCTTGATTTCGTCCTTTGCCTTGCTCTTTTCAAGCTCGACTTCGGCCTTGGTGCGCGTCATAATGCGGGCCGATTCTTCCCTGGCTTCCGCAATGATGGCTTCCTCACGGTCCTTCGCCCGGCGCTTTGCATCGGCCAGAATGCCGTCGGCCTCACGGTCCACGTCGCGAAGACGTGCATCGTATTCCTTCTTGAAAGCAAGAGCGTCCTCTTTCTCCTTTTCCGCAGCAGCGATGTCCTCCGCGATCTTGTCGCGGCGCTTCTGCATCAGGTTTCTGGCGGGATTAAACACCAGATAGGAAAGCAGAAAGAAGAGGAAGAAAACGGCACAGGCCACAATCAGTGCGTCGAAGATGAGCTGCCAGTCCAGGGCAAAGATTTTGTCTTTCAGCACCGGTTCTCCTGCGGTCTCAGTCAGATACAGAAGCCCGGCGGACAATAAACTGCTCACAATCATTCCTCCGTAACGGTGCCGTAATTATTTCGTATAAGGATTCGCGAAGATAAGGATGATGGCAACAACAAGGGAATAAAGACCTGTCGTCTCCGCAACTGCCTGTCCGAGAAGCATCGTGGTCATAACGGAACCCTTTGCGCCGGGGTTACGTCCTACTGCAGCACAACCCTGGCCGGCAGCATAACCCTGACCGATACCGGGGCCCATACCGGCGATCATGCCGATTCCGGCGCCGAGACATGCAAGGCCTTCCACGAAAAACTTGTTAAACTCTCCCATTTTGATATCCTCCTGAAGATATTGGTATTGATTGGGGGTCGGTCTTTTGACCGGTTATTCATCAATCTTCGAAATTCTTCGCGATAAATACCATGGTCAGCATCGAGAAAACAAATGCCTGGATGGCTCCCGAGAAAAGATCGAAGTAGATATGCAGTACGCCCGGCCAGAACAGAAGCAGAAACTTCGGTAAGAGACCGTATATCAAAGCCATAATAATGGTACCGCTCAAAATGTTGCCGAACAGACGAAGGGACATCGAAATCGGTGTCGCAACCTCGCCGATGATGTTGATCGGCGTCAACGGAATCGGGTGGAACAAATCCGTCAGATGCTTCATCTTCTGATACCGGAAACCGTTGATGTGAATTAAGAAAAATGTGATGATGGCAAGACCGAAGGTGATGCCGTAATCTGCTGTCGGCGGCCGAAGCCCGAATATGCCGACCGTGTTTGACAAAACCAGAAAGATCATCAGCGTTCCGATGTAATTGCAGAACCCGCGGAAATGCTTATCGCCCATGTTGGATCTTGTAATGCTGTCTATGGCATCTACCACAAGTTCAATGACGTTAAGCGCCTTGCCGGGCTCCTTTGAAGGATCGGCCTTACGGATGATCCGGTTGGCTATGATTGCCAGTATGGTGATGACAAGCACTACAATGATGACGGAAATATGGGTATTGGTCAGCCAGAACGTCTTACCGAACAGTTCGAAGCTGGCATATCCGTTGATTCCGAGATCAAGACCCTGCTCCATTGTCATCTGCCTCCTTTATCGTAATGCGGCGACGCAGTCTGCGGAACATCGAATGCAGATACGCTGCCGGTTTAATCGAAAATGATGCCGCTATCGTTCCGGCTCCCATCAAAACCCCGCCGAAGAACATCGTGACGGCGTAGACGGCACAAGTCAGAAGATACCGGGTGACCGCCTGCTTTCTCGAGTATCGGACGGCTCCGTCCGGTGCAAGCATGACGGCTGTCGAGACGCTTCGGTACATGCGTCCGACCAAAAACAAAGCAAGTGCACAGCCGATTGCCACGCCGCACAAATATCTCCAGTGCGGCTTCAGAAAGATTCCGGGGATCAGGCATATAAGTGATATCACGATTATGCCGAACCGAAGGTCCTTAAGGGTTTCCTCAGCGTCCCGCATTTCCTCTTCGGCACGGGTGCTGTTCGCCGGGATGTAATCCGTGACCTCGTCGGGATCTTCCTGCTCATCCCTCTCGGCGTCCGCTTCCGCGTCTATATCCTCCGGATTCCTGTAATCCTCCGGCGAATCCTTGAACATCTCCCGGAACATCCCGCGAAGGCCGGGGTATTTCTCCCTCATGGCGTGCTCCTGTCTTCTTTTGCTTCTCTTTCCTGTTTCCAGCGGCGGAATTCCTCTTCTGCCTCGGAAACGGTCACATTTTCCTCGGGAACAGGCTTATCGTCCTTTACATAGCGCCGGACCATCACCCAGACGTTCCGGTATCCGACGGCTACACCGAGGAACATGCACACAATGAATACCGGCGCTTCGGCGTGAATCAGGCGTCCGAGGTAGTACCCGCCGACGGCGCAGAGCGCAATCGGGGTCAGCATGCCGATGGCAATGCCCGAAATCAGCGTGACAACGGAATATTGCGCCTTCTGTTTTCTTCGTTGGAATAGTTTCATGCCAGGCCGTTACTCATCTGCCCTTTAAAGATTACTCTTCAATCTGGGCAATCCGGTTAATATGACGCTCTTCTCCCGAGAAAGGAGTAGAGAGAAATGTGTCGACAATCATCAGGGCGAGTCCGGGACCCACAACACGTCCGCCCATCGCCAGAATGTTGGCATCGTTATGCTGTCTTGTCGCCTCCGCGCTGAATACGTCGTGGCACAAAGCACAGCGGATGCCCTTTGTCTTATTGGCGGTAATCGAAATGCCGATGCCGGTGCCGCAGATCAGGATGCCCTTCTCGCAGCGTCCGGACGCAACCGCCTTGGCCACTTTCTTAGCGTAGATGGGATAGTCGGTCGGAACAGGAGAATCCGTTCCGTAATCTTTAAAAGCAATGCCTTTGCCCTTCAGATGCTCTTTCACTTCCTGCATCAGGGCATATCCGCCGTGATCACAACCAAGTGCTATCATTTTGCCTGCCTTTCCCGCGTTACACGCGAACAATGTGATAACCTGCGGCTTTTAAAAGCCGGTTCATAATGGCGCTCCCGACTCCCTCCGAGCGGAAGCATTCGCCGAAAATGTAATCGGCGCCCATGTGGTCAAATTCCCGTAAAGTATCAAACAAATGTGCCGCAACCGCATCCTCGTCGTCGCGGCTTCCGAGCGAGCAGACCGGAAAGCCTTCGTAACAATCCTTCGTCTCCTCCGAAGCAAGAATCGCAACCTTGAAGCCCTCTGCCTTCTTCTCTTCGGCGGCCGCTCTCACGGCTTTCGTGACATCCTCAAGGGTTCCTTCAAATATCGTCAGCTGCCCTTTCGGCGCGTAGTGACGGTATTTCATGCCGGGTGCCTTCGGATGCAAAGCTTCGGACGGCTTTTCGGCAAGAATCGCCGGATCGTATTCCGCGTCCGGGAGAATCTCCCGCAGCTGCTCTGCCGTAATGTAACCCGGACGGAGGATCAGCGGCTTCTCACCGGTCAGATCGATAATCGTGGACTCGAGACCGATTTGCACCGGACCGCCGTCAAGGATCATCGGAATCCTGCCGTTCAGGTCTTCAAAAACGTGACCGGCATTGGTCGGGCTCGGCCTGCCGGACGCGTTCGCGCTCGGCGCGGCTATGAACAGTCCGCTCTCTTCTATCATCATGCGGGCAATCGGGTCGGAAGGAAAACGAATCGCCACGGTATCAAGACCGCCTGTCGTTTCCTTCGGAACAATGTCCCGCTTCTTTAAAATCATCGTCATCGGCCCGGGCCAAAACCGCTCCGCAAGCCGGTATGCGCACTCCGGAATGTCCTCCGCCAGCTGCGGCAAGGCATTCACGTCCGCGATGTGGACAATTAACGGGTTGTCGGAAGGTCTTCCTTTGGCGGCGTAAATTTTTCCGGAAGCTTTCGGATCCAGCGCATTCCCGCCGAGTCCGTACACGGTTTCCGTGGGAAATGCGACGAGCTCGCCCTTCTTCAACAGGCGGGCAGCCTCGCCAAACTGCTCTCTTTTCAAATCATTCCGGTCAAGGACGACCACCCGGGTTTTCATTCTTCCCGTGCCTCCCGTACATACTCACAGAGGGTAAAAAGGCATACTCTCCTTTTTAAACCCCATACATAGTTTATCATAACATAAAACATCAGAAAAAAACACCCCGAAAATAAAATTTTTCGGGGTGCGAAAGGAGAAAGAAACTGTGTTTAAGTTGAATTAGCGATTTTTGTCTTTAATAACACTTGCCGCATGGGGTGAAACCTTTACTTTTTGCATCTTCTAGTGTGATTTTAATAGCATTTGGCATATGTGAGCAAGTCGATATTTTATGGTATTTTGTTCCTCCATTGGGCTGAATCCATACCATTTCTTCATGTTGAGTCTTATTGCTTATCACCGGTGTGGGTGTTGCTTTCGGCTTCGGTGTGGGTGTTGGTGTTGGATCCGGCACAACCTCGAAAGTAAAATATACTACAAAATGAGCACTTAGCCCGCTGTTTGGTCCTCTGTTCTCAGTCACATATACATCCATAGTGGCTTCAAACCCCTCAACCAGATCCTCTTTCTTAACGATATATGTTTTCTGTGCCGTTCCGACATCAGGGACCTTGTCTTCTTCCTTTATTTGTGCATATAGGGTTAATCGGTCGCCGGTACTTATCAGCATCTCGCCGTATGCATCTTTGTTATTGACCTTATAGTCATAGCGCCACTCATTACCTATGGAATTACTATCCATACGGATTCTTGTTGCCACTACTTTCATGCGGACATTCTTATATTGCACGACGGAAATTGTCACATTTCCCTCAACGCCGTTCGGCGCTGTTGCCGAGATAATTGCCGTACCGCGTCTGACGGCAGTTATCTTTCCGGTTTGATCCACTGTGGCAACTGTTTCATCGCTGGATTTCCATACCAGCTCCGAACTGTCGTATTCTTTTGGTGTGACAGAAGCCTTCGCTGTGGCCTCGCTTCCGACAGTCATTTCCGTATTTTTGACAGAAACCTGGATGTCCTTAGCAACAATCGGTGTCGGTGTCGGAGACGGGCTCGGTGTGGGCGACGGCGTCGGCGTTGGTGTCGGTCTGCAGTCAATCTCCTGATGTCCGCTCTTCACTATAAGTGCATCGTTGAGATTGATTTTTGATAATACTTTTTTACTTCCGTCGGGATACACAAGGTCAATGGTCTTGTAATCATCCGAATGAAAACGGGCACGGAAGGACAACGGATTCTCTTCATTATGGGAGCTGAAGAAGGCGCCGGTCTTCAGATTTCCGGCATCACGGGATAAGCAAAGGCACTCCTCACTTCCGTCCTCAAGAATCACATAAGCAACATCATTGTCAAAGTCAAAAATGTAATACTCCTCGTTGGCGAAATCGCCTTTCTTGACGAACGAGTAAACTCCTTCCTTTCCTTCCTTTGCAGTCTCCAGATCAACCGATGCGAAATCCCAGTCCATGTCCACCACACGAACAGTCAGTTCCGGCGGCGGAGCAGGTGTCGGTGTCGGTGCGGGAGTCGGCGTAGGTGAAGGTGTTTCCGTCGGCGTCGGCTCAGGAGAAGGCGTCGGCGTCTCCGTCGGTAAGGGAGTTGCTGCTTTGGTTACCTCTTTAACAAGTTTTGTATCCTCGGCATCATTCGTTTCAGGAAGGTTTCTATCCGCTTTACTCACCTGCTCCTGCTCTTCAATTTTTCTCTTTTTCCCATCGTTTCCCTTCGAATCATCATCGTTGAGATATCCGATTATAGCCAAAACAAGAATAACGACTATCCATACTACTGCTTTGCTCGGTTTTTGCATATATTCCTCCCAATCAAGGCACAACCGTTCAATTACTGAATTCATCATAACAGATGTGCCTGTTTTTTCACAACAGCTCCTAAGATGATGAAAATGCCATTTCTTTCCTTTTGACAAATCGCCCGACACTTTTATCCGCATTTGCACGCATTCTTCGCATTTTCCATAAAAAAAGAAAGCCTGCTGTGAGGCTTTCTTTCAGACTGAAGACAAAGTCCGAGGCTCGACCGCCTCGGGCTTGTTTTTTTATTTGTTTGGAAAGTGCCGAAAGCCTTACATTTACTGGCTTTTCGGCACTTTTTATGGTATAATGGAAGTATCAAATCCGAGGGGTATTTCTTCTATGATGACACAGGAACTGGAC